>Ga0316227_1000286_pt1 | contig 77408 bp, 63 predicted proteins | sample TBH18019metaG_FD_206012 | JGI IMG/M metagenome (GOLD analysis project Ga0316227, IMG submission 206012) | Freshwater microbial communities from Trout Bog Lake, Wisconsin, USA - TBH18019 | ecosystem: Environmental > Aquatic > Freshwater > Lake > Hypolimnion/Profundal zone | place: USA: Wisconsin... | reverse complement strand
TTTCTCCATAATGAGAGTCTCCTCGTCCTGCCGATCCTCTGGAATCAGCCGCATGATGGAAGTCCCCACCATCTCGCTGGCCTCATAGCCGAAAAGCTTTTCCGCACCCCTGTTCCAACTCGTGATGATACCATCCAAGTTTTTACCGATGATTGCATCGTCCGAAGATTCGACAATCGCTGCCAACTGGCTGGAAAGGATTTGCTGCTGCCGTTGGTAAATCTCCAACTTGAGAAGTTTCCGCAATAACTTGGCATGTCGCCATGAGTAAGCCAAGGCGCTCGCCAATGAGATCAGCAGAATGAACGCTCCAACGATGATGCCCGTGCTGGCGGCCCGATAACCCGCCTCAGCCATGATTTCCTCCCGATCCACTTTGGCCACCATGAACCAGGGCGTTCCGGGGATGGAGGAAAGATCGGCCACCACCTCCACGTTCCGGTAGTCCTTGCCGTCGAACATGCCGTGACGTCCCAAGACCGCTTGCACTGCGGGAAGATGCGTCTGGCTTAATGAATGGCGAAAGGACAAAGCGGTCTTGGAACGATGGCGCAGTTCATTGAGGAAAACCACATTCTCCCCCTCCCTCTCGACCAGAAGCGTCTCGGCAGTGCGACTGGGCATGGGCCAGGACTGAATGAGCGGGTAGAGGTAGATGGCTGCCCGGCACCGAATAACGATGAATCCCAGCACGCTTCCCCCTGCGTCCCGGGCTGCCGCAACGGCGTCGATATCCACCTCTCCCTCGGAAGTGCGGAAAAAGTCGGAGATTGCGCCACTTGGGTTGGCACGAGCGGCCTCGACTGCCCGCTGAGTGGCCTCACCCATCGAGACGGGGCCGTCACCCGTGCTGAAGAGAACTTGCCCGGAGGGTGAAAGCGCGATGATGTTGGAATACTCTTCTTGCTTCTTAGAAAGCTTCAGTATTTCCAGCGCTTGGTCTCGGATTTCAGGCGTTTCGGCATTCCTTGCGATCATCCCAAGCCCCTTTATTAAAGTCGGGCTGTTGGCTTCCCTCGTAACATCTATGAGGCGTTCCTTTTGCCATTGCACGATCTGCCCCACCTTCATCTTGGAAATGGCGGCAATAGTCTCGTAACTGTTCTGGTGGATTGCCTTGGCCTGCGCTTGGTAATACCAGAAACCCGCTCCCCCCAGAGCCACGGCGATGACAATAAAAGCCGCTGCTAATGTTCCCCGTCTAATGGCCGTGCGGAATGCTGGATTTGTCATGGCTGTTTAGTAGCCAATAAGGCTAACCCCGATAAGGCGGCGGAGCTATCCCTTATTTCGTGGCCTAACCGCTTCCTGTCGCCGCCGCAACTTGTTTAACTGTAAAGGCCGGTTGAAAAGTCCTAAGCCTTACGGGCTGAGCACTTTTTCTCGATTCCAAAACCTTATCCGCTTGCCGTGAGCCAGAAGACAGAGCTATTCCTTTCAATTGCTATGGCGAACTTAACGAAACGGGATTTAGTGGTCCGAATTAGTAATGAGACCGGCGTGGTCCAAACTCAGGTCTTCGATGTCATCCAGAAAACCTTGGACTTCATCACAGAGTCGCTTGCCGAAGGCAACGATGTGGAGTTGCGCAATTTCGGAGTGTTTGAGATTCGCCTCACCAAGCCGCGCGTGGGCCGCAACCCCAACGAACCGGGCAGCCGCTACGACATTCCTGCGCGGGCCTCGGTGAAGTTCAAGATGGGCAAGGCCATGCGGCAAAAAGTGGGCAAGATGACCACCGTCCTCAAGCACAAGGGCGCGTCGTAACGAGCCAGCGCCTTCCGTATTTTCCAGCCGTAAATCCCTACAACACTCCCGCGCTCACCCATTGCACCGCGAAACGGACCATTTCCGGCGCTGTTTTCAGAGTCAGCTTTTCTTTGATGTGCGCCCGGTGACTTTCGATGGTCTTAACGCTCAGGCACAGATCTTCGGCGATCTGCCGGGTGCCGTGGCCCTGGCCGATAAGTTGCAACACTTCCAACTCGCGGTCGGAGAGGTTTGCCACTGGGGAGGGGATTCGCACTGCACCTGAGTAGGGCGGGGCATGCCTGCTGCGACCGGAAATTGACTCGTGCCGATGGTGCGATTCCCGATCCCCTGATGCGGCCGCACCGTGTTGTAGTGATTCTCGTATTCCCGGAGCAGGAATTCGAGGTGCCGTTCGCCGAAAGCCACGAAATGGTTCAGGCACTCGTGCTTGATCGCCTGGACGAAACGCTCGGCGTGGGCGTTCAGATTCGGCGAAGCGAACGGGAGCTTCTTCACCTTGATTCCTTCGCTCTTGAACACCTCATCGAATGCGGCTGTGAACTTCGTGTCGCCGTCTTTCAGTAGATAGGTGACCTTTTTGCCCTGCTCGGCCAGGTCCATTGCCAGATTCCGTGCGTGCTGCTCCACCCACGGGCCGGTCGGGTTGCACGTCATTCCGGCGATCCGCACCCGCCGTGTGGCGACGTCGATGAAAAACAGGACGTAGAAGGTGACCTTTCCGCCCACGGTCCAGACGTCCTTGGTGAAGAAATCACACGCCCATAGGGTTTCCATGTGGCGTTTCATGAACGTGGCCCAGTCGCCCTTGGTTCGCCACGGCGATGGGTGAAAGCCATTCCTGATCAGGATTTTCTTGATTGTGTTGATGGCCACGTTGATCCCGAGTTTCTTCAACTCGCCCTGAATCCGGGCGTATCCCCAGCCGTTTTCACGGGCCAGGCGCAGGATGATTGCCGTCGTGTCCTCTGTTATCCCGGGCCGTCCCGGTTTGCGCCGGGGCTTCTTCACGTTCGCCCCGTCGCGTTCTTCTCGGACCCAGCGCAGGAACGTCTTGTAATGGACGATCCCGATAAGTTCCTGGATCGCACTGCCCAGCGGCGAGCCGAGGCGAACGAGAAGCGAGCGTTCGGCGGGAGTGGTCTGTACGGCTTTCGGGAGCCGGGAGCGCAAAACCCGATTCTCGGCTTTAAGATAGGCGATCTGGCGCAAAAGCACCGATTGGGTCATGTGGACAAGAAAAGCGAGCAAAGGGTTGTGGCGAAAATTGGACATCGGAAAAAAGCGAAGAGAATGGCCAATCAGCGGATTTTCGGGTATAGAAAATATCTCGAATTTCGCCCGCCGATTCGGGACCGGCCAAAAACCGGTTTTTCAGAGGCGGCGCGGCAGCGGAACAAGGTTTTTGCATACCACAGAAACCGAGGAGGAATGGCGCAAGGCTGAGACGCCGATCAATGTGTAAAGAAAAGCGCTGGTTTCTTTGCATGTCTCCGGAACCTGAAAAGGTTTTTCGGGTTTTCTTGCCATGATGCCGTCCTGCTCGCTCGGCTGAGAGGCGTTCGGAATGCCGCCAAAATTCCGAATCGTTGTACGGTCGTGTGTCCGACCATGCAGGATTCGGAAAATTCTAATTCATTCCCGACAAGCTATTTAGAGAAATCAGACAGGAGAGAAAACGTCTGAAATGCGGTGTGCAAGGGGAGGCAGGAATACTTTGAAGGTGGAGCCGTGGCCTTCTACGGATTCCACGGTGACAAAGCCGCCGTGGTCGCGGATGATGCCAATGGCAGTGGAAAGGCCCAACCCAGTCCCCTTGCCTACTTCCTTGGTGGTAAAAAACGGGTCGAAGATTTTATTGGTGATTTCATCCGGAATGCCGATGCCGCTGTCGGATATGGAGACCACGGCGTAATCCCCTGCTTTCACATTGGGCACCATGGCAGCGAAGTTTTCGTCAATCGCTTCGTTTGCCGTCGAGACAAGCAGGGTTCCCCCGTCGGGCATGGCGTCGCGGGCGTTGATGCAGAGGTTGAGAAGCACCTGATGGATCTGCGTGGCGTCGCCTTTGACCGGCCAGAGGTCGGGGTGGATCGCGCTTGCGATGACGATATTCTTGGGGAAAGTCTCATTCATGATTCTTTCCATGTCATTGACCAAGCGGTTTAATTGCAGAGTTGAGCGCTCCCCCTTGACACCACGCGCAAAGGTGAGCACTTGATTCACCACACTGGCGCCGCGTTGCGCGCACTCCTCGATGGAGGAGATCAAGCGCTCCCGCGTGGCGGCTCCTTCCGCCGTGCGCAGCAAGTCGGTGGAGAGAATGATGGGCGTAAGGATGTTGTTGAGATCGTGCGCGACGCCGGAGGCCAGTCTCCCAATGCTTTCCATCCGCTCGGTCTGCTGCAGCTTCTCCTCTATCCGTTTGCGCTCGGTGATGTCCTGTTTGACAGCGATGAAACGCACGATCTCGCCTTCGGCATCCTTGATCGGGGTGATGGTCATTTCCTCTGAATAAAGGCTGCCGTCCTTGCGACGATTGGTCAATTCCCCATGCCAGACATTCCCGGCGAGGATGGTATCCCACAAAGCCTTGTAGAATGACTGATCCAGCTTGCCTGACTTGAGAATGGCGGGCGTTTTGCCGATGGCTTCCGCAGCGCTGTAGCCGGTGAAAAGGGTGAAGGCGGGGTTGACCCATTCAATCACACCCTTGCTGTCGGTGATGACAATGGCGTTGGCTGCCGCTTCGAGCGCGCTGCTTTGCAACCGCATTGCGTCCTCCACCCGCTTGCGCGCGGTGACATCGTGGATAAAGGCCACCATTTTCTTTTCATCGCTGCGATATTGAACGCTCGATTCAATATTCATAAGACTCCCGTCTTTGCGGCGGTGCCGGGTCTCAAAACGGTGCTCGCCCAACGCCATGATCTTCTGGATGTGCGTGATGAACTGCTCGGGCGTTTCATTCACCTCCACATCGCAAACACGCATGGTCAGCAGTTCCTTGACGCTGTAGCCGCTCATCCGGGCGTAGGTGTCATTGACATCCAGGATGCGCCCCTCCATGTCCACCTCCCAATATCCGTCCATGGCCGACCGAAGAATGGCATGATGCCTTCTCTCGCTTTCGCGCACCGCCTTCTCCGCCAGCTTGCGCTTGGTGATGTCCTCGAAGGACCACACGCGCCCCACAATCGTATCGCCAAATTTTTGAGGTTGGGAGTAACGGCTGAAAATGCGTCCGTCCACAAGCTCGAATTCATCCATGCTCGATTTCCCCGGGTGCGCATACAGTTCATGCAGTTTGGCCAGAAACTCTTTCGGATGGGCAATCTGATCGAGCACACTGTTGAGCACCACCTCATCCACATGGGTGGACATGATCTCTTCCGGAATGTGCCACATTTCGACGAATTTCTGATTCCACAGCATGATGCGTCTGTTTTGGTCCACCACGAGGATGCCGCTGGGGGTGGCTTCCAAGGTGGCGTTCAGCAGGGACAGGGAGGCTTGCATCGCCTCTTTCGCCTGGTGACGCTCGGTGATGTCGCGGACGATGGCGACCATCTGGATCGGTTGCCCCTCTGCATTCCGAATCAGCTCGGCGTTCGCCTCCATTTCAAAAGAGCTTCCGTCCTTGCGCAGCGCGCGGTATTCAATGGGACCAAGCTGATTGCCTTGCAAGAGGAGGGCTATATTAGAAATAGCTCGCGCCCGATCTTCGGGAACGATGAAATCGGTTAACAAAGTCCCCACCAACTCGTCCTCCCGACTGCAGTAAGCCATTTTCACTGCTCCCGGCGAAACCAGGAGGAGGAGGCTGCTCTTTACATCCGCGATTAAAATGGCGTCAGGAGAAGCGTTGAGGATCGTTCTATACCGTTCCTCACTATCCCTCAGCGTCTCCTCCGCCTGTTTGCGCTCGGTGATGTCCTGAATCGTCCCTTGCATTTTCAGCGGGTGCCCCTGGGCATCGAAATTCAGTTTCCCGATGCCAATAACCCAGCGCACCTCGTGGTCGTCCTGGCGGATAATCCGGTATTCCTTATTGAAGGTGCGGCCTTTGCCGAGGACTTCGTTTCTGAAGTAGTCATCCATCATGGCGCGGTCGTCAGGATGAACCAAGTCCATCCAGCCTTCCACGGAACGCTCGTAGTCATGGCCGATGCCAAACACCATGTCCAGCCCGTCCGAACTCCGCCAAAATCCGGTGGAAATATCCAGAACGTAACTGCCCAAGTCAGCCATCATCTGCGCTTCTCTGAGCAACTGTTCGTTCTCGCGCAGGGCTTCTTCAGCCTGCATGCGGGCGGTGACATCCTCGTAAATGCCTAAAATCCCGTTCACCTGACCGTTGATGTCGGTCAGCGGCACCTTGTTGGTTTCAACTATGAAACAGGTTCCGTCCGCCAACCGCTCCCGCTCAAGGAAGTGGCGCTTGGGCTGGTTGTTTTCCATCACTTCCCTGTCGTCTGCGACGTAATGCTCTGCCTCCTCCTTGGACCATGGGAAATCAAAGTCGGTTTTGCCAATAACCTCCTTCGTGCTGGCAAGGCCCACATCCCGCGCAAAGACCTCGTTGCATCCCTGATAGACACTGTTGCGATCCTTCCAAAACACGCCTTGCGGCACGGAATTGAGGATGTAGGAGAGCATGTTCCGGTTCTGCCGCAGCGTTTCCTCCACCTGCTTGCGCTCAGTGATCACGTCGAACACTGCCACAAAATAACCGCGCGCCGGGCTATACACGGAAATCGAGAACCACATTTGCAGAGCCTCGACGAAAGTTTCTAAATGTTCGGGGTGCCCGGTCAGGGCGACGCGACCATAGGTATCCAGAAGCGGTTGGTCCGTCTCCCGGATGCCGGGAATCACCTCGGAGACTTTTTTGCCGACGACGTTCTTCAACCCGGTATGCTCCCCAAAGGAGGTATTGACGGAGAGGTAGATGAAGTCCACGGCCTTTTCCTCTTCAAACACCATCTGGCAATACGCAAAACCGTTCATCATGTTCTGGAACAGGGAACGGTAGAGATCTTCGCTCTTACGTAGTGCTTCCTCCACCTGCTTGCGCTCGGTAATGTCCTGCACAACGCCAGCCAACCGCTCGGGATCGCCTTGGGGGTTTTGCTCATGCCCACCCGCAGCCCAAATCCACCGTACCTCGCCATCCACGAGACGGATGCGGCACTCGAAGTTCCAGTCGGATTGCGTCGCGGTTGCTTCGCGGAATTTCCGGTCCACCTCCGCGCGATCCTCGGGCAAAACGTGTTCTAGGAATATCTCGTAGGTCCAGTTCGGCAGCAACGTCTCATAACCAAAAATGCGGTCATGAATCAGATCTCGGTGCGACATATGGTCCCGCAGGTCCAGTTCCCAAGCTCCGATATCGACCGTTTCCAGAGCAAATCTCAGTCTCTGTTCGCTCCTGCGCAGCGCCTCCTGCGCCTGCTTGCGCTCCTCTTCGTAGGCGAAGTTGCCCAAAGCGAAGCTGATGTCGTAGGCCATTTCTTCCAAGAGCTTGCGCACCTCTTCATCGAATGCCTGGGTTTTGTCGCTGTAAAGGATCAGGGCTCCAATCACTTTGCCTTGCCTGCTCAAGGGAAGCGATGCGTAAGCCGCCCAGCCGTAACGCGCGCCGCGATCATGCCATCGCACGGTATGCGGGTCGTTCATGAAATCCTGACACCAGAACGGCTGGTTCTCACGAATGGAAATGCCTGTCGGGCCTTTACCCGCAGGCTCGTCGGCATCTATCGAAATCTCCAGCCCTTCCAAATACTCAGTCCCGCTGCCATAAGAAGCTTCGGGGTTGACCCGCCGGGTGGCCTCGTCAACCCTGCCGATCCAGGCCATTTTCATGCCGCCAAACTGCACCACGATCTGGCAGATTTTCGGCAGCAACTCCTCCACGCTGGTGCAATGCACGATGGCTTGATTGCATTCGCTCAGGGCTGCGTAGAGCTGGGTCAGGCGGGCGATCCGGGCTTCGGCAGCTTTACGCTCGGTGATGTCATCGAACACGGTGGCGAACTGGTTCGGCTGAGGGCGGAAAGCTGTTACTTTAAAATGCTGACCCAATGCGGCGCTATGCTCCTCAAAATGGATCGGCTCGCCGGTGAGCGCCACGCGTCCGTAGCGCTCAATCCAAACTGGCTCGATTTCCGGAATCACTTCCCGCACGGTCCGCCCGAGAACATCTGCGGCCCGCAATCCAGTCATCCGCTCGAATGCCGGGTTCATGGTGAGGAAACGGTAGTCCACTGGCTTGCCGGAGGCGTCGCAAACGATTTCGTGCAAGGCGAAGCCCTCCAGCATCCCATCAAACAGCAAGCGATACTCCTGCTCGCTGCGGCGCAATACCTCCCGCAAATGGTATTGTTCGGTGACATCGCTGAAGACCAACACCACACCATTCATGACGCCTCTTCCGTCACGGATGGGAGCGGCGCTGTCGGCAATCGCGTGCTCGGTGCCATCCCGGCCGATGAGCACGGTATGGTTGGCCAGTCCCACCACCACGCCTTCGCGCAAAACGGTGAACACCGGGTTTGGGACCGGGGTGCGCGTCTCCTGATTGAGGATCACGAAGACTTCATCGAGGGGTTTGCCGCGCGCCTCGGCTTCAGTCCAGCCGGTGAGCCGTTCCGCCACGGGGTTCATTTCCTTGATACAGCCCTCAGTATCCACCGTGAGCACCCCATCGCCGATGCTGTAAAGGGTAGCGCGGAACTGCTCCTGGGTCTCCCACTGCTGACTTTTTGATTTCAAGAGTTGCCGGTAAAGCCCGGCCTGCCGACGCTTGTTAGCAAAGGCGGAAGCCGCTGCGGACAGGAGAATCAACGCCGCCACGATAGCGCCGATGCTGGCGGCGCGGTAACCCAGTTCGGCCAGGATTTCATCCTTGTCCACCTTGGCCACCATGAACCAGGGCGTTTTGGGAATGGGGCGAAGATCGGCCAGCACCTCCACACCCCGGTAGTCTTTGCCATCGAAAATGCCGCGCTTTCCCAAAACGGCCTGCACAGCGGGAAGACTCGTCCGGCTCAAGGAATAGCGAAAAGACAACGCCGTCTGGGAGCGATGGCGCAGTTCATTGAGGACAACCACCTCCTCCCCCTGGCGCTCAACCAAATACGTCTCCGCGCTGCGGCTGGGCGTGGGCCAGGACTGGATGAGCGGGTAGAGGTAGTCGGATACCTTGCAACGCAAGACGATGAAGCCCAGCAGGTTTCCATCAGTATCCCGGATTCCATCAACGGTATCAATATACACCCTGCCGTCTGGAGCGCGGAAGAAGTCGGAGATTACCCCACCGGGAGCTGCAAGAGCGACAGTAACCGCCCGCTGGGTGGCAGCATCGAGCGGGGCGGGGCCGTCCCCGGCGCTTAAGAGAATCTGGCCGGAAGGAGAAAGCGCAATGGTATGGGAATACTCTTCGTTCTTCTGAGCAACCTCAAATACTCGCTGCACTTGATTCAAAATTTCAGGCGTTTCGGTATTCTTTGCGATCATCCCCAGCCCTCTGATGACCGTCGGGCTGTGAGCGTTCCTCTCCACATCCATGAGGCGTTCCTTGCGCCATTGCTCGATCTGCCCCACCTTCATCTTGGCGATGGCAGCAATAGTCTCGTAACTGCTCTGATGGATTGCCTTGGCCTGCCCTTGGTAAACCCAGTAGCCCCCTCCCAACAGAATCAGGGTGACGATGGCAAAGAAGACGACGGCCAGGGTTTTGAAAGCAATGCCGGAGGGCAATTTGGAACCAGTCATGGCTGTCTTCTGGAGGAATGGGGATTGTTGCAACAGTCGGGAGGGCTCGGAGCCACAGGCAGGTGCATTGGCATCCTGCAAGTCCCCCATGGCCTACCTGTTTTTTGAAACCTATAAGGCGTTCCCTGAAAAAACAATTCTTTTCACCCCCATACACCGCTCCGTCAGGAAAGAAATCCCAAGGGGAATTCTGCACGGGTTTCCCCCTCCTTGCCTGAGATTCTTTTCCGCCTTCACCACGAATTTTTTCTTTCCTGTGCCGCCCGGCGCAATATCCTCCCCAACGTGATTGACCGTTATTCTCTTCCGAAGATGCGCGCCCTCTGGGACGAGCAGCACAAATACGAAATCTGGCTTGAAATCGAGGTTCTTGCGTGCGAAGCGCAGGCCGAGATCGGCGTGATCCCCAAGGAGGACGCCGCGACCATCCGCCAAAAGGCCCGCTTTGAACTGGCCAAAATCCAGGAGATCGAGCTGCGGACCAATCATGACGTGATTGCGTTCCTGGAAAACGTGGCGAGCTATGTCGGGCCTGCCTCACGCTGGATTCACCAGGGGATGACCTCCTCCGACGTGCTCGACACCACGCTGGCGGTGCAGATGAACGAGGCGTGCGGGATGCTCTTGGAAGATTTGGAAGCGCTGCGCGTCGTCATCGCCAAGAAGGCCCAGGAATACAAGCTCACGCCGATGATCGGACGTTCCCACGGCATCCACGCGGAGCCGATCACTTTCGGGCTCAAAATGGCCCTGATGTATGACGAATTTGGCCGCGCCATCGAGCGGCTCAAGCAGACACGCGAGCGCATCCGCGTGGGCAAGCTCTCCGGGGCCGTCGGCACACATGCGCACCTCGACCAGCGCGTGGAGGAGATGGTCTGCCGCAAGCTCGAGCTGATCCCCGCCGCGTTGAGCACGCAGGTGGTCCAGCGCGACCGGCACGCCGAGTTTCAGCAGACGCTCGCGTTGATCGGCTCCAGCATTGACCGCTGGGCCACGGAGTTCCGCCACCTCCAGCGCACCGAGGTTTTGGAAGTGGAGGAGTATTTTTCGCCAGGGCAGAAAGGGAGCTCCGCGATGCCGCACAAGCGCAATCCGATCACGGGCGAAAAACTGAGCGGGCTGGCCCGGCTCCTGCGCGGCAACGCGCTCGCCGCGCTGGAAAACGTCGCCCTCTGGCACGAACGCGATATTTCGCACTCCAGTGTGGAGCGGGTCATCATGCCGGACTCGACGATCCTCCTTGATTACATGCTCCAAATCACCACCAAGCTGGTGGACCGGCTCATCGTCTATCCCGAGCACATGAAGCGGAATATGGAGATCACCAAGGGGCTCTATTTTTCACAGGCGATCCTGCTCAAGCTGACGGAACGGGGCATCGAACGCAAAACCGCCTACGAAGCCGTCCAGCGCGCGGCGATGAAGACGTGGCAAGGCGAGCGTTCGCTGAAACAGAACCTGCTGGATGAAGCGGAAATCATGGCGAAGTTGACTCCGGCGGAAATCGAGGAGTTCTGCTCGCTCGACATCCACTTCCGGTACATCGACGAGACATTCCGCAAGCTCGGGTTGTAGAAAATCATATCCCCTATCGCGGATCAATGGACTTTTGAAAGGGAGTCATCCCGAGCGGAGCGAGGTATCTCGCATACTATTCGGGGTCCAATAGAAAACCGCGCTGGGAGTGGCTTGGGAGATCCTTCGCTTTGCTCAGGATGACAAACCTCCGATAAAGTCCCATTTTCTTCGAGAGTTGACGCCATCCTCCGTTGGATTGCAAAACCTGTTCCGCTCTGCGTTAAAGGGGTATTTTCGGTCAGTTTCGAGAAAAATATCAAGCGTTTTTTTGTGCAAAATTTGGCTTGCAAATAGCAATATACGGGCAATAGGATGTCCTCATATTCTTAAAAAACATCGCGCAAGGTTCGCCAGTCTGTTTTTCCCCTCGTTCTTTCCACCTCAGAAAAAACAACCAACAAAGAAAACCATGAAAACCCTAAGACACTCCATTCTTCCAGCCATCGGCCTAGCCCTGGCGATGCTGGATACATCAAGCGCGGGCATCTCCGTTGCTCCCGCTGTTCAGAGTTACACCTATTCCAACAATCAGGTGCGTGTTGAAGAAAACATCCAGGTGGGTGGTCTCAACTACATCACTGCCGAAGGATTGCTCTTCACTGGGACCTATTTAGTCCCGAGCAATGCAAACTTCGTCAAAAATGAAGGCATCATCATCAGCGGCACCGGGGTTGGCATACTCGGAACCGCAGGCATTCTGTTTGATGCGTCGGCGTTTGGCAGTGGAACCGGTGGAATAAGCAACGCGAACGCCGTGATTAACCGTGGCGCGATCATTACCGTTTCCGGTAATTCGCTTTTTAATAGTAACGGTGCTGGGATTATGTTTCTGGCGATCGGCAACGGAGACTCCAATTACAATCTGGTGAATAACGAGGGTTGGATCCAGGTCGTCGTTTCCGGATCTGCGGCCGGCATTGGTTTTGCCTCCGAAAACGCCACAAGCGCGAATAACAACCTCGTCATCAACAACGGGACGATCAATGTCGTTTCCACCATGCACACCGCCTACGGCATCGGCTTTGATGGCCAATACTTGGGCGACAGCAGTAACAACATCGTAGTCAATAATGGACGCCTCTTCGTGAGCGCCCCACAGGAGGCTTACGGCATGGCATTTACGGGTTGGGATCAAGGAAATGTCAACCGCAACATCGTCACCAACAATGGCCTCATCATTGTCTCCAGCACGAGTGCAGCCAGGGGGATTTATTTCAACGGAGGCGGGTATCCGTATGGCGGCAACGCAAACAATAACGTCGTCACCAACCAGGGCAGCATCATCGTTTTGACCACAACTGGACTGGGTACGACTACTGGTATTGAGTTCGACGGAGGCTCATATCCGTATACCGGCAACGTCAATAACAACCTCATCACCAACTGGGGAACGATTAACGTTGGCCCCGGCGGTTCTGCCATCCTGATCACCAACGGCAACAACAACGTCGTCAGCCTGAACGGCCACTCCAGCCTCAACGGCCTGATCGCTGCCACCGGCTCCAACAACGTTCTGAAGATTGCCTTCAGCGGCATCAGTTCGCATGCAGCCAACCTGTTGCGCGCGGAGTTGGGCACAGCGCTCAACGGCCTGCCCAGCAGCGGCACGTTCACCGTTCGCGGGGTGACTTACACCTACGGTTCATTGATTGCGGAACTGGCAACCTCCTCCTACCAACAACAGGGCAAGACGCCGAACCAAAAGGCCATCGGCGCGAACTTGGACAGCTTCAAGGTGAACCCCACCGGCGACATGTTCAAGCTCCTCACTGCCTTGGACCAGAGCGGCAATGTGCCGCGCGGGCTGGAACAACTCTCCCCCCAGCGTTATCAGGTCTATACTGACATCGCCCTGGCCAATGCCAACCTGCTCACCCAGGAAATTGACCGCCGCCTTAACAACCTGCGCACTGGCAGCGAGAGCTTCGACTCCAACGGACTCGGCATTTCCAGCGGGATCGCCCAGAGCAAGCTGGGAATGAGCGACCACAAGCAAGCGATGGGAATCGCCACCATGAGCCGCGATGGCAAGAGTGTGGACTTGAAGGATACCGCGCCTGAAAGCAAGCGTTGGGGAGCCTTCATCAGTGGCGATATCATCTTCGCCGACTTGGATGGGCGCAATATTTGGCAGCAGGATGGCAACTTCACCACGGGTGGCCTCATCGCCGGCCTTGATGCGAAAGTCACGGATTCGCTCACAGCAGGTTTACTATTGGGCTATTCCCATACGGACGCGAACCTCGACAGCCAAAATAGCAACACCTATGTCGATACCTACAGCGCGGGCGCTTACGGTGGTTACTATGAAGGAAACTTCTACGGGAACGGCCTCCTCGCCTATCTGTACAACAATTACGATAGCAATCGGACCGTCAGCTTCCCCGGCATCTCCCGCACGGCCAACGGCCACGCGGCGGGTTCCCAATTCGTGCTTAACCTCGACGGCGGCTACGACCATCCTGTCTGCAAAGACGTGACGGTGGGACCGTTCGCAGGGATTGAGTATGTGAACCTCGGCGTTGGCAGCTTCACCGAAAACGGAGCCGGATCCGCAAACCTGGCCATCAACAAACAGGATGTGAACTCCCTGCGCTCGCGCTTGGGTGTCCGCATGGAAGTCCGCAAGGAACTCACGGCAAACTGGGTCGCCGCCTCGGAAGTGCGGGCCGCCTGGCAGTATGAATTCCTCGACGACAATCGGGCCATCGTCGCCCGTTTCTCGGATTCCGGTCTGGGTGCCTTCTCCGTACGCACGGATAATCCCGAGCGCAATGCAGCGTTGGTCGGGATCGGTATCAACGCCACCTATCGGAATATGCTGACCACGTTTGTGGACTACGACGTGCAAGTGGGCCAGGCCCATTATGTCGAGCAGAGCATCAAAGGCGGCTTCAAGTGGAGCTTCTAAGCATCGCTTGACCCCGATAGTCTAAAATCGAGCCCGGCCGGGAGTGCGAAAGCCACCCGGCCGGGCTTTTTTGTGCGTTTATCAGGGGAATTCACAGTCTCCCGCTGGCTTTTCATTATTTTCCGCCTTAAAATAATCTTTCGGCTTTGCCCGGTTCCTGATTTCCTTTTCGATTCCATTTATGAATGCCGAATTTGATGTGCGTTACACTGCAAGCCTGGCCCGGCTGAATCTGAGCGAAGAAGAGATCGCCAAATTCCAGGCACAGCTCTCGCAAGTGCTGGAGTATGTCGAGAAGCTCAAGGAGGTCGATGTCTCCCAAGTGGAGGCGACGGCGCATGCCAATCCGGTCTTCAATGTTGTCCGCAAAGACGAGCCGCGCGACTGGTTCACGCCCCAGCAAGCCCTCGCCAACGCCCCGCGCCAGGCCAACGGGCTCTTCGCCGTTCCGAAAGTGATCGACTAGAAAGAACCTTCGCCATGTCTCTGACTTCCCTTTCTGTTTCCGAACTCCAGGCGCAACTCCGCTCCAAGGCCGTCTCCCCGGTGGAGGCTCTGGAGGCTCTCGAAGCCCGCATCGCCGCCGTGGATGGTTCCATTTCCGGCTATCTGGCTCGCGATTTGGCCACCGCGCTTGCCGCAGCAAAGACCGCCGATGTCAGCCTGCCGTTGGGCGGGGTGCCCATCGCCATCAAGGACGTCATCAACGTCAAGGGGGAGCAATGCACCTGCGGCTCCAAAATGTTGAAGGGCTATACCGCTCCGTATGACGCCACGGTCATTGCCCGGCTGAAAGCTGCGGGGGCGATCCCGTTTGGGCGGACAAACATGGACGAATTTGCCATGGGGTCTTCCACGGAGAACTCCGCCTACGGCCCCACGCGCAATCCATGGGACACCTCGCGCATTCCGGGCGGCTCCAGCGGTGGTTCGGCAGCAGTTGTGGCAGCGGATGAAGCGTTCGCCGCGCTCGGCTCAGACACCGGCGGGTCGATCCGCCAGCCCGCCGCGCTTTGCGGTTGCGTGGGATTGAAGCCGAGCTACGGGCGCGTTTCGCGGTTCGGGCTCGTGGCGTTCGCCTCGTCGCTCGACCAGATCGGCCCGTTCACCAAGACCGTGCGCGACAGCGCCCTGCTCCTCAACGCGATTTCCGGGTGCGACCCGATGGACTCCACTTCCCTCGACGAGCCGGTGCCGGATTTCACCGCACAGCTTGGGCAGGATTTGAAGGGCGTGCGGCTCGGGATGCCCAAGGAGTATTTCATCAGCGGCACCGATCCGCAGATCGACAAGGCCGTGCGCGATGCGATCAAGCATTACGAGTCGCTCGGCGCGGAGATCCTAGAGATTTCCCTGCCGCACACGGACCACGCGGTGGGCGTCTATTACATCATCGCCACGGCGGAAGCTTCGGCAAACCTGGCCCGCTTTGACGGCGTGCGCTACGGTCACCGCACGGCGGAGGCGGCGAATATTTTGGAGCACTACGGGCGGACGCGCGAAGAGGGGTTCGGCCAGGAAGTCAAACGGCGCATCATCCTGGGCACCTACGTCCTGAGCAGCGGCTACTACGACGCCTACTACCTGCGCGCGCAAAAGGTGCGCACGTTGATCCGGCAGGATTTCACCCAGGCGTTTGAGAAAGTGGACGTCATCATCGGCCCGACCTCGCCCGAACCGGCTTTCAAGATCGGCGATCGCTCGGACGATCCGCTGCGGATGTATCTCGCCGATATTTTCACCATCGCGGTCAATCTGGCTGGCGTTTGCGGCGTGAGCATCCCGTGTGGGTTCGCGCAAGTGGACGGCAGGCCGCTCCCGGCAGGCCTGCAATTGATCGGCAAACCGTTCCGCGAAGCCGAGCTTCTGAAAATCGCCCACGCCTACGAGCAGAGTACGCCGTGGCACAAAGCCCGCCCGGTCATCGGCTGAATAGCCTCCTCTTCCGTATCCATCCTTTATCAATGAGCGTTTTATTATTTAAGCGATTTTTGGCCCGACCGTTTCAGGTCGCTTACCTCGTCCCAAGTTCCCTGACATTAACCCGAAAAGTGGCTGCCAAGTGCGATTTTTCGCAGCCGCGCATCCTCGTCGAACTGGGGCCGGGCGAAGGCTGCCACACGCGGGAGATCGTCCGGCGAATGCACCCGGACTCGCGCCTGTTCCTCTTCGAGATCGACCCCGTGCTGGCCGAGCACATGCGCCAGCAGTTTGTCCACGACGACCGGGTGGAAGTGATCGAAACCGACGCTGCGAATCTCAAGCAGGAGTTGCAGCGGCGCGGGTTGGAATATTGCGACTACGTGATCTCCGGCCTGCCATTTTCCATGTTCGATGTGCCGACCAAGCGCCGCCTGCTCCACGCGGTCCACGAATCGCTGGCACCCAACCCTCTCTCTGCCTTCGTCATTTACCAATGCACGCACGAACTCAAGCGCCACGCCACGATGTTCTCGCGGGTGCACTCGGAATTCTGCCTGCGCAACCTGCCCCCCATCTTCGTTACCGTCTACCACAAACAGGCGCTCAACGGACATGGCATCGGAAGCCCCGGCGACCCCTGCGGCTACGGCAAAAAGCCCCACGGCATCAACGGCTGCGGATAGATAGGGGGAATCCCCTCACTCCTCCGGCTCGTCCAGCACCGGGCCGGAAAGATGCTCGTAGCCTTCGAGATGATCCGGACGCAACGGCTCGGAAAACCGGTAGTCCTCCTTAAACCAGTTACCCAGATCGACCCGTTTGCAGCGGATTGAGCAAAACGGCCCCGTTGGGTCGGCAAAAAAATCGTTCTCGCGTCCGCAAATGGGACATTTGATCGGCGTCGGCATGGTTAAAACATAACACCGCGCCGGAAAAAGGGAATCCGCAGATTCTCTTCGGTTCCCTCTTTCCCGGCGTTGACGAGCGGCGCGGGACATGACAACCTTATGAGGATGCTCCCGGAAATCGAAAAACTCCTTGTCTTACAAGATCGCGACCAACGGATTCGGACCCTGAAAGTCGAACTCAAAAACACGCCCCTGGAACGGACGGATTTGGAAACCCGGCTCGCGGCGACCGCCGCCGGTTCGGAGAAAGCCAAGGCGAAGATACGGGAGCTGGAGGTGGAGAAAAAGCGCCTGGAAGTGGAAGCTGCAGGCAAACGCGAGCAGATTAACAAATTCAAAACCCAGCAAATGCAGACGCGCAAGAACGAGGAGTTCCAGGCGTTTGCCCAGCAGATCAAACACTTCGAGTTGGAGATCAGCAAGATCGAAGACCACGAGTTGGAAGTGATGGAGGACATCGAAACGATGAGGCCTCTCGTCGCCGAGGCCGAGAAGAAGACCGCTGAGGCCAAGAGCCGGGTGGCAGGGCAGATCGCTGATCTGGACGCTAAAATCGTCACCATTGGCGAGACGCTCAAGCAAGTGGAAGCCGAACGGGCCACGCTGACGGCAGGCCTCGACGAGGATATGCTGGATCAATACGACCGCCTATTCGCATCCAAGGGAGGCAATGTCGTGGTGGCGCTGGAGCACGAAGTCTGCACCGGTTGCCACATGAAGTTGACCACCCAAACGCTCGTGCGCGTCAAGGGCGCCCAGCAAATCACGCACTGCGAACAGTGCGGGCGGATTCTTTATATGGCGGTGTAGGGGCGCGGGGCTTCGTTGAAGAACTCTCGGCTCGACCCGGCGCGGTTTCCCGGTTAATTTTTGGCGCTCCATGCTTCGCAAAAGCCTCCCGCTGAAATTCGCCGAACTGCTCGTGCGCACGGTCTATCGCCTCCACATCCGTGGGATCGAGAACCTGCCTGCTGTCGGTTGCCTTCTGGTGCCCAACCATGTCACCTGGATGGACGCCATTTTGTTGCAGGCGGCGTGTGAGAGGCCCATCCGGTTTCTGGTGCATGAACCGATCTACCGGCACCCGCTCTTCCACCTCATCTTCCGGATGCTGCGCGCCATCCCCATCACCTCGCGCAGAGCGAAGGATGCCCTGCGCGAAGCTTCCGCGCTCGTTCGGGCCGGGGAGATCGTCTGCATCTTTCCCGAGGGCGAACTCTCCCGCACCGGGATGCTCCTGCGGTTGCGGCGCGGCTACGAATTGATTGCCCATGCGGCGGAGTGCCCCGTGGTGCCTGTCTGGCTGGATCAACTTTGGGGCTCCATCTTCTCTTTCCAAGGCGGGAAGTATTTCAAGAAATTTCCCAAGCGCATCCCCTACCCTGTCACCCTGAGTTTCGGCGAACCCATCGCGCACGACCGCGCGGACATCGCCGTGTTGCGCCAGCGGATGCTCGAATTGGGCGAGGCCGCCTACCAGGAGCGCCCGCTCCTCAAAGGGCACCTGGCTTTTGCCTGTGTGCGCGGGCTCAAGCACCATCAGTTTGAAACTGTCGTCATTGATGGCACGGATGGCTCCCGCACAAGCCGGGGGACGATCCTCGCCGCCGCCATCGTGCTGGCCCGGTATCTCACCGCGCATTGCCCGAAAAAGCGGATCGCCGTTGTGCTGCCGCCGGGACGCGCCGCCGTGATCGCCAACCTGGCGGTTATGCTCGCCAATAAAGTCCCGGTGAACCTGAACTTCACCGCCGGACGCGCTGTGATGGAGTCCGCCATCGCCATCGGCGACCTGCACGACCTGATCACCGCCGGGCCGGTCCTGAAAAAATTTGTCGATCTCCCCCTGCCACCCAACCTCTTGCTGCTCGACAAAATCCTCCCGCCGCTCAAGGCCCGGATCGTCTTCTGGCGGGCCGTCGTCGCTGTCACCCCCTGGTGGGGACTTGTCCCGCTGCTGGGAATTCCCGAGCGAGGCGACCACGAGGAGGCGGTCGTGCTCTTCACCAGCGGTTCCTCGGGAGAGCCGAAGGGGGTTGTCCTGAGCCATCGCAATCTGCTCGCCAACGTCTCCCAATTCGGCGAACTCCTGAACCTTAGCCCGCGCGACGGCATCCTCGCCTCGCTCCCCCTATTCCACTCCTTCGGTTGCACCGTCACCCTCTGGTTTCCGCTCATTGAGCGCATCCGGATGATCACCTACCCCAATCCGCTCGATCCCGAAAAGAATGCGGAATTGATCGAGAAATACAAAGTCACCGTCCTACTGGCCACGCCCACCTTCCTGCGCGCCTACCTACGCAAAGCCACGCCCAAGCAGCTCGCCACTGTGGACCTCGTCGTCACCGGCGCGGAGAAACTGCCCCGGGATGTCGCCAACGCATTCAAGGAGAAATTCGGCAAGGAAGTATTGGAAGGCTACGGGCTTACTGAAACCGCACCCGTGGCCGCCGTCAACCTCCCCGAGCCGCCAAAATCCAAACCGGAGGACGAAGTGCAGCCTTCCTCGCGGCCAGGCTCCGTCGGCAAGCTCGCCCCCGGCATCGCCGGGCAGATCCGCGATCCCGAGACGGGCCATCTCCTCGCGCTCCACGAAACCGGGATGCTCTGGGTCAAAGGCGCAAATATTTTTGAAGGCTACCTGAACGACCCGAAGCAGACCGCAGAAGTTCTCCAGGATGGTTGGTTCAAGACCGGCGACTTGGGGCGCTTCGATGACGACGGGTTTCTTTACATCGAAGGCCGCGTGGCGCGGTTCTCCAAAATCGGCGGCGAAATGGTTCCGCACGAAACGCTGGAGGTGAAAATCCGCGAAGCTCTGGGCGGTGGCGGCGAGGAAATCCGCTCGCTATGCATCGTCGGCATTCCCAACGCCGCCAAAGGCGAAGCGATCATCCTTTTGACGACGCTGGACATCGATCTGCCTGCGCTCCGCTCCAAGCTGCTTGGCATGGGGGTGCCCTCGCTCTGGATTCCGAAGGTCGTCAAGCGGCTTCCGGCCATCCCCATCCTGACCAACGGCAAGCTTGACCTGCGGGCGTGCAAAGACGCGGCGCTGGCATAAGCGCCGGATATATCTGGCAGCGCGGCGGCGATCCATGCTATCCCGTTCGCATGACTCCCCCTATGACCAGCTTGCAACGTTACCTTGGCACGATTCACGGCGAACCCGTTGATCATCTCGCCCGCCTGCCCATTCTCATGCGCTATGCGGCGGAGTTCATCGGCTCGAATTACGGCGAATTCGCCAGGGATTACCGGATGTTAACGAAGGCGAACAGCGCGTGCGCGCGGTATTTTGGGATCGACCAGATGAACACCATGTCCGATCCCTACCGGGAGACGCAGGGATACGGCGCGGAGATCATTTACGAGCGCGATTCGGTGCCGTATTGCCGCAAGCATCCGCTGGAGGATTCGCTCGACCTCGGCAAGCTGGTGCGGCCCGATCCGATGCAGGCGGAACGGATGCGCGACCGAATCGAAGCGGTGCGGACCTATCGGCAGGAATTTGGCGACCAGTATTCCATCATGGGCTGGGTGGAAGGGCCTGCGGCGGAGGCGGGGGATTTGCGGGGCGTGGAAAACTACTTTGTGGACCTGTATGAAGAGCCCGGTTTTTGCAACGAGCTGATGGCGCTCTGCGTGGACGTGGCGCTCGACTTCGCCCAACGCCAAGTGGATTGCGGAGCGGAGACGATCGGGATCGGCGACGCCGTGGCAAGCCAGGTTTCGCCGGAACTTTACGAGACGCACATTCTTCCACATGAACAGCGGCTCGTGCGCGGACTGCACGCGATGGGGGCAGAGGTGCGGCTCCATATTTGCGGGAACATCACGCATTTGCTGCCCGGCATCGCGTCCCTCGACGTGGATGTGCTGGACGTGGACCACATGGTGGACCTCGCGCAGGCGCGGGCGGCGCTCGGCAAGCGCATTACCTTGGGCGGCAACATCGATCCGGTGGCGGGGGTGCTCCGGGGCACGCCCGAAAGCATCCGCGCGACGGTGCTCGAAAACTACCAACAGGCGGGCAACCCGTTTATGGTCAACGCCGGATGCGAAATCCCGGTTGGGACGCCAGTGGAAAATTTAAAGGCTCTTTGCGAGCCTGTGGCGTTTAAGGAGTAGGAGGGAAAATGCAGCTTTTTACTTTAATAGGACTCTTCTGCGTCGGCGTTCTACTGATTGCGGCAGCAAAAACTTTTCAAACGAAAGCGATTGAAACAATTGAAGAGAATCCTCCCATCCTTCGTTGGCTGTTAGAGTCCTACGTCAGATCTAAATTCTATGTCGTAGTGGTTCGCTGCATCGGCGGCCTTTTGCTGATCGTTTCTGGCACATTGTTGTTTTTGTATTGCGCAGGTTTGCTGTAGTGAAAATAGAGGTAGTCCGGCGAAAGTCTTCCCTGCGCCATTCGCACTCCCCAGTTGCCTAACCCGCTTTTTGGGAGTACATTGCTGGTGTCGGCAACCAGTGCTCCTGTGTCCTATGAAACATGTGCTAGGGATCGAAGGTGGCGGAACCAAAACCGAGTGGCTTTTGGTGGATGAAAACGGCAAGTCCCTCCGCAGTGGGGTTTTGCAGGCCGCCAATCTCCGGCTTGTGAGCGACGCATCCCTGGAGCAGCTTTTCCGCGTGCTGCCCGATGACCCGACACAGGTGGGCGTTTTTCTGGCCGGGTGCGCGACGGCAGCGGATCGGCACCGGCTCAAGCTTTGCGCGGAGCGCGTCTGGCCGCAGGCGAGTCTCGTCGTGGGCGGCGACCGGGAATCGGGCTTTGCCGCGGCGTTTCGCGATGCCGATGGGGTGGCGGTGATCGCCGGGACGGGCTCTGCCATCACGGCCCGCCGGGGAATGAGCTTTGAGAAAGCCGGGGGCTGGGGTCAGTTGCTTGGAGACATCGGCAGCGGCTATCACCTGGCCGTGGAAGCCCTCCGGCATGTGCTCTGGAGCTATGATCTGACCCGGCGCGTGACGCAGCCCGGCGAGAGCATTCTTTGCGCGCTGGCGCTCAATCGGCTGGAGGAGTTGGTGAGTTGGGCGGAGGAGGCCGACAAGATGTCCGTCGCCAAACTCGCTCCCGTGATTTTCCAGGCAGCGGCCAAGGGGGACGCCGAGATGGGCGCGATTCTCGACCGGGGGGCGCGGGCGCTTGCCGATGGCGCGTGGGCTACCATCCAGCGGCTCGGGTTCGAGACGGCCCCGGAGATCAAGCTTCAGGGCGGGCTCTTCCTGCATCATGCCGATTACGTGGAGCGTTTTTCCCGTCAGATGGAGCAACTGGCTCCCGGAACCCGCGTGAGCGTTTGCACGGAATCCGGCGCGGCGGGGTCTGTGTGGCTGGCGGCGCAGGGATTGCCCACGCCGCAGCCGATGGAGCCGGAGATCGACCTCACCGAACTCGCCTCGGCGCTCACGGAACAGCCGAACCCGCGCTCGACGGGCCTCGACACCATGACGACGCCCGAGATCGTTGACCTTTTTATCACCGAGGAAAGCCGCGTAACCGACGCGCTGACCGGCGCACGGAGGGAGATCGCCGCCGCCGTGGAACTCGCCACCGACGCATTGCGCAAAGGCGGACGGCTCGTTTATGTGGGCGCGGGCACCAGCGGAAGGCTCGGGGTCATCGACGCCAGCGAAATTCCGCCCACGTTCGGGACTGATCCCGAGCAGGTGCAAGCCATCATGGCAGGAGGCGTCGGCGCGCTCTACCGCTCTGTGGAAGGGGCCGAAGACCAGCGGGAAGCCGGAGCGCTGGCGGTCGTGGATCGGGGCGTGCGTCCTGCCGATGTGGTTTGCGGCATTGCCGCGAGCGGACGGACGCCGTTTGTGCTCGGGGCGTTGCGTAAGGCGCGCGACTTGGGAGCGCGCACGATCCTGCTCACGTGCAATCCGGCCCGGCGTCGGGATGTAACGCTGTGTGATGTCGAGATCGACCTCGGCACGGGGCCGGAACTACTCGCCGGTTCCACCCGGCTCAAAGCGGGCACGGCGACCAAATGCGCGCTCAACATCCTTTCCACCGTTGTGATGGTGCGGCTGGGGAGAGTGCGCGGGAACTTGATGGCAGGGGTGGTCGTTACCAACGCCAAACTGCGCGACCGGGCGATTCGGCTCGTTAGCGCGCTGCGGGTGCTTTCGCGGGCGGAGGCGGAGAAGATGCTCGACGCCAACGGCTGGGATGTGCGGCGGTGTTTGCCGGGCGGGTGAGGAAGTTGGCCGAAAAAAAGCGCAAAAGACGCAAAATCCATGGCGAACCAAGCCAAGCACGTCATCCCGAGCTTGCGAGGGATCTCGCGAGCTATTCCACGCGCGGTAAAAAAGGGAGCTGTGAGTTGTTTGTGAGGTCCCTCACTTCGTTCGGGATGACAAGCATATTGGCCGGTCTTTTAGAGAGTTTGGGAAACCGAAACGCTCACCTCGCCGCCGGATATGATCTGCGTTTTGCCGTTGTCCAAGCGAACTCGCAGGCTGCCGTCGGGCTCCAGGGCTTCGGCGATGGCTTCGGAGGTCGCGGCATCTTCCAAGGCACCGCGAAGGGTGATTCGGCGGCCCATGAGGAAGCTTCTGGATTGGGCTTCGGCTACGATGGAGGCAAAATCGCACTCCAGCGAGGGATAGAGCGCATCCAGGTTTCTCAACAATGCTGCCGCGACAGCGTGGCGGTCAAGCGGCGCGGCGTCGAGATCAGCGGCTTCGCGCAGAGAGGTTGCCCGGTCGCGCAGTTCTTTTGGAAAATCGGCGCGGACGTGATTGACGTTCACACCGATGCCAACGACGGCGTAGCCCGTCGGCCCAATGGCGCTTTCGCACAAGATGCCGACGGCTTTTTTTCCAGCAAGATAAATATCATTGGGCCATTTGATGGCAGCGCGGCAACCGGGCAGCGATTCGTCCAGACCTCGCGCGACGCCCACCGCCGCCCAGGTGGTCAGGCGCGACCAATCGGCGAACGCCCACGCGGGCCGCAGCAGCAGCGAGAACCAGAGTCCCTTGTGCGCGAGCGATTCCCACTTGCGTTGGAGCCGTCCGCGCCCCGCCGTCTGCCGTTCCGCGAAAACGACCGCCCCTTCCGCCGCTCCTGCGCGGCCAAGCTGCGCGGCCACGTCGTTTGTTGAGGTGGTTTCCTCCAGTATGAGGATTTCGCGCCCGATCCGGCGCGATGGGGGCAGCAGTGCTTGGAGGGTTTCGGCGTTGAGGGGGGATGGGGAGGGGGGCATACTATAAGACTTATAGGTCTTATAGGACTTATGGGTCCTATTTTTACGATTCCCTTTGCAAATCGAGCGAGAAATCGACAGCTGGGGCGGAGTGCGTGAGCGCCCCAACGGAGATGAAATCGACTCCGGTGGCGGCAATTGCAGCCACGGTTTGCAGGTTCACGCCTCCGCTGGCTTCAAACTGGACGCGGCCAGCATCCATCGCCACGCATTCGCGCATGGCTTCCGGCGTCATGTTATCCAGTAAGATGACAGCCACACCGTCCAGCGTCAGAAATCCGCGCACCTGCTCCACTGTGTCGGCCTCCAGTTCCACGCGCACGCCGGGCCGCTCCGCCTGGAGGCGGGCGATGGCGTTGCGCAAAAATTCGAGATCGTCGCGCGCGGCGAGGTGGTTATCCTTCACCATCACCATGTCGTAGAGGCCGAAGCGGTGGTTGGTGCCGCCCCCGGCGCGGACAGCCGCTTTTTCCAACGCCCGCAGGCCGGGTGTGGTCTTGCGGGTGTCGAGGATCTTCGCGCGCGCGCCCGGCACGGATTCCACAGCATCGACAAAACGCCGGGTGAGCGTCGCCACACCGGAAAGCTGTTGCAGGAAGTTGAGCGCGACGCGTTCGGCGGTCAGGATGGAGCGGACGGCTCCCGCGATTTCGAGCACCGCATCGCCCGGCATCACGCGGCTGCCGCACGATTTGAGAACGGTCACTTGCAAGGAAGGATCGACCCGCCTGAACACCTCGGCAGCCAAGTTCACCCCGGCAGCAACGCCGGTTTCTTTGGCAAGGATGCGAGCATGGCCGGTCTGGGCCGGGTCCACAAAAAATTCACACGTCACGTCGCCCGACCCGATGTCTTCGGCAAGGGCAATGCGGATCGCCTGATCTACGGCGGCGGAAGGATGGCAGTCGGACATGCTCTAACTGCCTAAACGGAGAATCGTTCCTTCGCAATCTGGAAAAAAAGATTCGGGCCGCGCACGGTAAAAACAAACCCCTTTATTTAAAAACCCGCGCACGGCCCGAATCACCCCCTCAACGGATATTAAGACAGGGGTACCGTGCGTTTGTTCAAAAAAAGTTTTCAAGGTTTAAAATCGGGGATTTTACTCTTGTTTTCTCCCCGCTTCCCAGTTGCACTCTCCTTGCGGTTTCAGCCCATCCAACCATGATTCTCCACTGGTTCCGACGCGATTTGCGGCTTGCGGATAATCCGGCGCTCTTTGCCGCCCACCGGGATGGCTCGGGCAGGGTCCTCCCCGTGTTCATCCTGAGCGATTGGCGGGGCTCCCATCGCTGGACCGGCCCCGCCCGGCAGGAAACGCTCTGCGGCAGCCTGCGCGCACTCGCAGGCGGTTTGGAACGGCTTGGCAGCCGCTTGGTGGTGCGCCGAGGCGATGCCGTAACGGAACTGGAACGTCTGCTGCACGAAACCCGCGCGGAAGCCATTTATTTCAACCGCAGCCCCGATCCAGCGGGGCGCTCTCTGGAGAAACGGGTGGAAACGATGGCACGGTGTCACGGCGTCCGCGTTCAAAGTTTTCACGAGGTGACGGCGCTTGAACCGGAAGCCGTGCTCACGCAGGGCGGCCAGCCTTTCCGGGTCTTCACTCCCTATTCCCGCGCCTGGATGCGCCTTGAGACGCCCACGCCACTCCCCTCACCCGAACGGTTTCGCCCCGTTCCCGACACCGTGACCTCGCTCCCGCTGCCGACCCTGGCCGATTGGGGGCTCGTCTCCAGCCTGCGCTTGCCGGAATGCGGTGAACCGGCGGCGCGGCGCAGGATGGAGGCGTTTTTTGCAGACTCCGTTTTCCACTACGCCGCCGAGCGCGATGGCCCAGCCCTAGACGCCACCTCGCGGCTCTCTGCATATCTCCGTTGGGGGACGCTCTCTCCGCGCCTGCTCGTTCAACGCTACCGCGAAGCATTGGCAAGCGCCACCACCGCCACCCGGCGCAACGGTCCCTCCAAATTCCTGGGCGAACTGATCTGGCGCGAGTTTTACCTGGCCATCCTCTGGCATTGGCCAGAGGTGCTGGAGCACGAATTCCAGCCGCGCTTCCGGGGGCTGCGCTGGCAGGAACCCGGCGAGACCTTTCAACGCTGGTGCGAGGGAACCACCGGGTTCCCCATCGTCGATGCCGGGATGCGGCAGCTTGCTGCCACCAGCTGGATGCACAACCGGGTGCGCATGATCGTGGCGATGTTCCTCACCAAAGACCTGCATCTGGATTGGCGGCTGGGCGAGGCGTTTTTTCTGCGGCATCTGGCCGATGGCGAGATCGCCTCCAACAATGGCGGCTGGCAATGGAGCGCGGGCACCGGCGCAGATGCAGCCCCGTATTTTCGCATCCAAAATCCGTGGGCACAGACGGCGCGGTATGATCCCGAGGGCGAGTATATCCGAACGTGGGTGCCGGAATTACGCGACGCACCCGCCAGCACCTTGGTCAAAGCACCCGCTCCGGGGATGCGCATTGCCCCCGGCTACCCGCCGCCCATCGTGGATCACGCCAGAGAACGAGACGTCACGCTCGACCTCTATCGGAGAAGCCTACATTGATCAGTATTAGCTCCTCCCCTCACGCATCCCTCCAACTTTTTTCAAGCTCCAAACACAAAGAAGACCGGAGCCGTTGCTTGAAACAACGACTCCGGCCTGAAACTCTTTTTTAGAGGAGTTTTTTAGTAGCGACCACCACGGTCACCACCGCGATCACGGCCACCACCGCCGCCACCGCCACGGCGTTCACCACCACCACCACCACCACCGTAGCCGCCACCACCACCGCCGCGACGCTCAAAAGAGCGTCCGCCGCCGCCACCACCTGCCGGGCGCTCTTCACGAGGCCGGGCAATGTTGACGGTTAAGGGACGGCCTTCGAGAGCTTTGCCGTGGAACTGCTCAATGGCGCTCTCGGCTTCAGCTTCGCTGCTCATGGTTACAAATGCAAATCCACGGCTTTTGCCCGTGAATTTGTCCTGCACCAGCATCACGTCACTGACGGTGCCAGCTTGACCAAAGAGGTCCTGCAGATCGGGTTCCGTTACGTTAAAGGGAAGGTTCCCCACGTAAAGTTTGTTGTTCATACTGATTACTGCCAAGCACTGCGGTGACGGTCCCCGGTCATCGGTTTCAAGTCGCCACTGATTAACTCAATCGCAAACTCCCCTGCCCCAACACTGCTGACGAAGGCGCACAGTAAACTTATTTTGGTGCATGAAAAGCAAAATCCGTGTCAGTTTTTACGGTAATTCACCCTGCAAAAAAGTTTGAGATATAATAAGTATTTCTAATAATAAACACTATCTCGTCTCATTTCCAGACATGCTTGGGGTAGCGCCGCTGCAATTCCGCTTTGATTTTGGGATACGATTCCCGCCAGAACGTGGCCAGATTCTGCGTCACTTGGATGGGCCGGTGGTTGGGGGCGAGCACCTGGATCGTCACCGGGACGCGCCCGGCGGCGATGGAGAGGCTTTGCTCGACGCCGTATAAATCCTGGATGCGGACGGCGATGGTGGGCGGACCGGAGGGATCGTAGGCGATCTTAAATTTGCGTCCGTTGGGCATTTCCAGCCGCTCCGGGGCGAACTTTTCCAGCATCGCCTCCTGTTGCGAACTGAGCCAGGATTTGACGATTGGCCAGACCGCGCGGGTTTTGATTTCCTTGTAGGTCGCCGCGCCGTAACAAAGCTGCTCAATGAGCGCCGCGCGGTCTTCCTCCCCCAGCGCGGGGAGTTCCAGCTCCGGCATCCATTCGCGCAGGCGGTTGAGCCGAACGATCCATTGATCCACGGCGTGATCCCAGTTTTCCAGCGGGCAATTCCCGCTCAACACTTCGCGGGCGAGCAACGCCGCCGCTTCGCTGGGGGGCGTTTTATCGGTCTGCCCACTCTCCAGGACGAGATCGTGGAAGCGCTTCTCGCGCCGGGCCATGACGCGGCGCAGCGTTTTTTCGTAGAAGACCTCGACGTGCTCGGAGAACGCTTCCGGGAAAAGCTCGTGGAGCCACTCCTCGCGGATGGCGGTGGCGAGGGAGAGGAGCGTCTGCACGCCGTCCTTGCCGCTGATCTCGCGCACTTCGCCCGCGATGAAGAGCGGGGCGTCGCGCACGACGCTTTCCCGCGCCAGCACGCCGCGCCGCCCGTGGACCATCGCGCAGCGGAGCGTGCCCGCGTCGAGCCGCACGGCGACTTGGTCGGGGAATCCCGCGAGGATGCATTTCGCCACGGCTTCGTCGGTGGAGACCTCCGGGTCGCTCCTGTCGGTAATACTCAATCCTTCCGCCTTGGCAATCTTCAAAAACTGCTCGAAAAGCTGGCCCGCCTCGCGCGCGGCGATGGCGTTGACGCCGAGAGAACGCGCGATGCCATCGTTGCCGCCCGCCATCTGCCAGGCGCGCATCATCAGGAACAAATCCGAGACGTGCCCCTCGCCCAATGCCCGTTCGCGGGCCTCGTCGGTGGCGTTGTCGCTGCGTCGCAGCAGATTGCGCCCTTGCGTGAGCGCCGCCACGAGCGCCGCATCCCGCACACAGCCATAGTCTTCCGCTGCCAGCAACATGCGGGCATAGCGCGGGTGGAGAGGGAAGGCGAGCATGCGGCGGCCCATCTCGGTAATGCGCCCGGCAGCGTTATCCAGCGCCCCGAGGTCGCGCAGCAGCGTCTCCGCGCGCTCCAACGAACGCGGGTCGGGCGCTTCCAGCCAGCGGAACGCCGCCACATCGTCCACGCCACCCGCTTTGAGCGTCAGGATGACTTCGGCGAGATCGAGTCGCTTCACCTCCGGGAGTTCCTGCGCGGCGCGCTCCAGGTGCTCGCGCTCGGTCCAGAGCCGCAAGGCGACGCCCGGCGCAGTGCGGCCCGCGCGGCCCGCGCGCTGGTCGGCGGACGCGCGCGAAATTTTCTCCACCAGCAGCGTGTTGATGCCGCGATAGGGGTCGAACCGGGCGATGCGCGCCAGGCCCGCGTCGATTACCACGCGCACGCCGTCGATGGTCAGCGAGGTCTCGGCCACGTTGGTCGAGACGATCACTTTGCGCTTGGAATAGCGGGCCACGGCCGCGTCCTGGTCGGACACGGGCAACTCGCCATGCAGCGGCAGCACGATGAATTGGCTACTCACGCGGGAACCCCGGATCGCGCCGATGGTGCGCGAAATCTCATACGCACCGGGCATGAAGATGAGCACGTCGCCTTCGGTGCTGGACGCGAGCCGCTCCAGTTCGTCCGCCGCGAGGTCCCATACCATCGTTTGATCCGTCCGCACGGGGCGCGGTAAATACTGGATGTCCACGGGAAACGTCCGGCCCTCGCTTTGCAGCATGGAGCACGGAGCGAGGTAGCGTTCGAGCCCGGCGGTGTCGAGTGTGGCGGACATCACCACGAGTTTCAAATCGGGACGCTGCGCAGCCTGCAAATCGAGCGCGCGGGCGAGCGTGAGGTCGCCGTAGAGATGGCGCTCGTGGAATTCGTCGAAGAGGATCGCGGAAACGCCGCGCAAGTTCGGATCGTTGAGCATCTGCCGCAGGAGCACGCCTTCGGTGACGAACCGGATGCGCGTTTTGGCCGAGGCCACTTTATCGAAGCGGATTTGGTAACCGACCTCCTCGCCTGGGCGGCAGCCCCGTTCCTGGGCCACACGGGCCGCGAGCATCCGCGTGGGCAGGCGACGTGGTTGCAAGACCACTACCTCGCCGTCGCCCAGCAGGCCGTTGTCGAGGAGCATCTGCGGCACCTGCGTTGATTTGCCCGAGCCTGTGGGCGCTTGCAGAACGAGCCGGGAATCCTGCGCCAACGCGGCAACAAGGGCTTTCTCGAGTTCAAAGATGGGGAGGTCGCGACGATCCATCCGGGCTAGTAAGTCTCCACCGGTGAGCGTTTGCCGTTTTCCGGGCTGCGTTCGCGGGCTTTTTCCTCGCCCAGCGTATCGACTCGCAGTTGCCAGACTTCCGCGTCGCGGCGTTGGAATTCCACTTCGCTAAACGCATCCGGCGGGGCCATCTTCACCTTGAAACGGTGCAGGTTCTCCAGCGCCCGGTCGAGTTCTACTGCGGGCAGGCGGTCGAGCGTTTTCCAGGCGTCATCCACGGTAGGAATCCGATGGCAGATCATCGCCAGATCGTTCCCTGCCGTGATGGCAAGTCGGATGGTTTCCTCCAGCCCGTAGTGATTGAGAATCGCCCCCATGTCGAGGTCGTCGGTCATTACCAACCCGTTGAAACCGCATTCCTGGCGCAGCAACCCCGTGATGACCGCGCGGGAAAGCGAGGCGGGCGTGCTGGTGCTTTCCAACGCGGGGAAAAACGCGTGACCAATCATCATGGAGTCGATCTGATCGGCAAAATGGCGGAAGACGGCGAGTTCGTGCGCCTCCAGGTCTTCGCGGCTCAGATTGATTTCGGGAAGCTCGTGGTGGGCGTCGAGCGGAGCGCGCGAATAGCCGGGGAAGTGCTTGCCGCAACTGGCGATCCCTTCGGCCCGCAGACCATCATTGAACGAGGAGGCATTGCGGATCACCTCGGCAACATCCCGGCCGTAGCAGCGGCCCCGCAGGGAGTTGTCCGCTTCGTCGTCGAAGGAAATGTCGAGCACGGGGCAGAGATCGAGGTTGAAACCGAACAGCCGCAGGAGTCGCCCGGTGATGTGGCCGTGGCGCAGGATCAGCTCGGCGTCCCCCTTGTCGCGGAGCTGTTGGGCGTTGGGCGGCTCGCTTCCGATCTCGCGCAGGCGGGAAACGCGCCCGCCTTCCTGGTCGATGGTGATGATCGGCTCGACCCCCGAGAGATCGCGCAGATCGTCAATCAACTTGCGCAATTGCAAAGGCGACTTAATGTTTCTCCCAAACAAGATGAATCCGCCCGGCTGCACCCGCCGGAAGGTGGCCGCGCTTGCTGAATCAAGCTCCGGGCCGGGCACGCCCGAGAGCAAGAGTTGACCGATTTTGGAATGTTCCATAGCATTGAAAGCTAGTTTTTTATGATTTTGAATCAACGCAAATCCCGTCCGATTTTCCCCGTTGCTGCCGCCCTCTTTCTCTGCGCGCTGCTGGGAGTGTCCAGCGCACAGGTGGAAGTGGGCATCGATGTCCTCAAGCAGCACGATTTTTCCGTCCTTCAAGGCAAGCGCGTCGGCCTCGTGACGAATCACACCGGAATTGACTCCAACGGCGTGAAAACGCGCAAAATCCTCGCCAATGCCAAGGGGGTTCGGCTCGTGGCCCTCTTTGCGCCGGAGCACGGACTGGACGGCGTGGTGGGTGCGGGCAAATACGTCGCTGCCCGTAAAGACAAGCTCACCGGCCTGCCGTGCTACTCCCTCTTTGGTCCCACGCGCAAACCGACGCCCGCCATGCTCAAGGGGATCGACGTGCTTGTCTATGACATGCAGGACATCGGCAGCCGCTCCTACACTTACATTTCCACCATGGTCAAATGCATGGAAGCAGCAGGCGAGGCGGGGATTCCCTTTGTCGTGCTTGACCGTCCCAACCCGCTCGGCGGGCTCCGCGTGGAAGGCCCGCCCATGGATCCGCAGTGGATTTCCTTCGTCGGCCAGTTGCCTGTCCCCTACGTCCACGGCATGACCGCCGGGGAACTAGCCCAGATGGCCAACGCCAAGGGCTGGGTGCAACCCAAGTGCGACCTCACGGTGGTCAAGATGCACAACTGGCAGCGCGGCATGACGTGGAACCAGACGGGGCTCCACTGGATCGCCACTTCGCCGAACATCCCCTACTCCAACTCCCCCTTCTACTACGTCGCCACGGGACTGGTGGGGGAAGTGGAAGGAATTGAAACCGGTTGCGGCGGTCCCGAACCGTTCCAGATCGCCGCAAGCAAGTGGACCGACGCCCGGAGCTTCACCGCCTACCTTCGCGCGCAGACCCTGCCCGGCGTCACGTTCACCGAATACGCGGGCAACGGCTTCCAAGGAACTCGCCTGCGCATCGACCCCTCCGCCGAGGCCGACCTCTGCGCACTGGGCGTCTATATTCTTGCTGCCGTGCAGAAGGCCGCTCCGCGCAGCCTATTCGCGGGTTCGCCGAAAAAATACGACATTTTCTACAAATGCTATGGCAGCGACTCCATCCGCCGGGCCATTGAAAAGGGCGTGCCGCCCCAGAAAATCGTCTCCAGCTGGTCCGCCAACAACCAGCGATTCGTCAGCGAGCGCAAGCCCTTCCTGCTCTATCCGTAATTGCTGGTGCTCCCGCCGGGAAGGGCGTAGATTCCTACGTCGAATCATGAAGCTCGGATTTTACGGCGGCACCTTCGACCCCATTCACCACGGTCACTTGATCCTGGCCCGCGAGACCGTGGAATCACTCGGGCTGGATCGGCTTTTCTTCATCCCCAACGCCGTCTCTCCCCACAAAACCACCCTCCTGCCCGCGCCCGCCCAGTTACGGGCGGAGATGATCCGCGCGGCCATTGAGAACGAGCCCCGCTTTGACATGGACGACCTGGAACTGACCCGCTCCGGCATCTCCTACACCATCGACACCCTGCTCACCCTGCGGGAGCGGTTCGGACCGAAAGCGAAGTTCTTTTACTTGATCGGCGAGGACAACGTCCCCTCGCTGGCTTCCTGGCGGCGCATCGACGAACTGCGCCACATGGCCACCTTCGTCGTTCTCTGCCGCAGCGAACATCCCACCCCTCTGCCCTACGTCACCCTCCAGCGCCGCGTGGATATTTCTGCCACGGAAATCCGCAAGCGCATTGCCAACGGCCAATCCATCCGTTATCTGGTGCCGGACAAAGTGCACGACATCATTATTCAGAACTCCCTCTACCGATGACCTCCGAAGAACTCGCCCGCCTCTGCTCCACCTACGCCTCCGATAAAAAAGCCGAAGATATTGTCGTGCTCGACCTGCGGGGCATCTCCACCTTCACTGACTTTTTCGTGATTTGCTCGGGCACCTCCGAACCGCAGCTCAAAGCCATCGCGAGCGGGATCACCGACCAAATGCAAGCGGAGCACAACCTCAAGCCCAACGCCGTGGACGGCTACCCGCTGAGCCAGTGGGTCGTCGTTGATTACGGCAGCGTGGTGATCCACATCTTCCACCAGGTCAAACGCGACCTCTACAGTCTGGAAGACCTCTGGAGCGACGCGCCAAGGCTGGAGTTGGCAAACAGCCAGTAAAATGAAAATCTTTGCCCTCATCACCCTCATTTTGACTGGGATTATTGAAATCACCGTTGGCATGTTGATTGGTCGAGTGCGGATTTACGGTTATGAATTGTCCTTCTTTAGAGACTTGGGTTTATCTCCAGAGCATGCTGGTGTTTTCAATCACTACATCGGCATCTTCAAAGATCAGTGGCAGTTGGTTGCATGGCTCGGATTGATAACCTTGGTCGCAACCGTTTTGCTTTGGCGTTCAATTGATACCAATTCCAGTTCGTAATGAGCCGGACGCCAGTGGTCTGCCCCCCTCCGGGGTGAAACGGAACCGGGGGGTGTCGCTCCCGTAGCGTTCACCCCGGCGGGGTGGCAGAAAGAGCATCAATCCAAATACCGTGGATCAAATTCAATCCCGGCCTTCACGAGCATCTCCAATACCTCTTCGCGGAACGATTTCTTGCGATGGTGTTCCTCCTGCCGCTGAATATAAAGACGAACAGCCTCACAGGACGTTGCCCCGACGGTAAACGCGGCATACCCTTCCTGCCATGCAAAGGATCGCAAGCCGATTTCATCATGAATCCAAATCGACGAGGCTTTTTTCAATTCCCGCACGACATCGGCAAAATTGTGCGTGGCCCTCAAGCTTGTCAAAAGATGAACATGATCTGCCGTGCCGCCAATTTGCATCGGAACTCCCCCAAGGCCGCATAGCGTTCCCGCGAGATACTGGTGAAGTCTGGAACGCCAATGGGTGTCAATCGACGGTTCCCGATTCTTTGTCCCGAACACTAAATGGTAATGAAGGCTGAGGAAGGTGGAAGCCATGTTCGATAGGGTTATCAAATTCGCGGAATTTCTGCCACCCCTTTGGGGTGAATCCCGTGTTGTGATTAAGCCCGGTGGTGTCGCTGCGCTCAACCACCGGCTATTATCTGTAAACCCTTCGGGTTATTGAAATCCTTACGGTGATGAAGCCCTTTGGTTCTCCGTGTTTGTAAATGGCTGATTCAGGAAACGAGATAAGAGATAAACTTCGTAGCCTACCCCACCAAACGCCGCACCACTTCCCCCGCTGCTGCGAACCCGAATGCGCCGGTGACGAAACACGCCGCGCCGTAACCGCTGGCGCAATCCATCCGCAGGTTTTCCCCCGCTTCCGGCTTCGTCGCGCACACCGTCCCGTCGCTCTGCGGAAATACCTGTGGCTCGGCGGAATAAACTGCGGGCACCCCAAAATCTTTTCCGGCTCCGCGCGCCCAACCGTACCTGCGCCGCAAATCCCGCCGCACCTGCTTTAGAAGCACATCGCCGCCAGCGCTCCCGAGATCGCCGCAACGCACTTGCGTCGGATCCCGCCGTCCCCCCGCGCCACCCACCGTCAGCACGGAAATATTCCGCTCGCAGGCTTTGTGAATGAGGAGGGCTTTGATCGACATCCGGTCCACGGCATCCACCGCCCAATCGTAGGGCTGCCCCTCGGGCGTCAGGAGCCGATCCGCCGAACTCTCCAGGAAAAACTCGCTCACCGCTTCCACCACGCAGCCGGGGTATATGAGCCGGACCCGTTCCGCCAGCACCTCCACCTTGGGCCGCCCGATCTCCCCTTCCACGGCGGGCAGTTGGCGGTTGGTGTTCGTGATGCAGACGTCGTCCATGTCGATCAGCGTCAGCCGCCCCACGCCGGAGCGCGCCAGCGCTTCCACCGTCCAGGAACCGACCCCACCCACGCCAATCACGGCGACATGCGCGCGAGCCAGGCGTTCCAGCGCGGCGCGTCCATAGAGACGGCCCAGGCCGCCAAAGCGTTCGGTATCAATCGGCAAATTCATCGGGAGGAAACCGTTTAACCGAAAATGACGAAACATCAACCCATGAATTCAGCGGGGCGCAAGCCCCCTGCGAAGCGTGCCGGGCGAGGTATGGAAATGGGTTCGGAACAGGCGCGAGAGATGGTATTCGTCCCCAAGGCCGGTGCGCGGACTGATTTCCTTCAGCGGCAGGTTCGTCGTAAGCAGCAGATCGCGGGCGGCTTGGATGCGCAGATGTTGGAGGTCCTGCATAGGCGTGCGTCCGGTGAGTTCCTTGTATCGCCGGACGAAGTGGAACTTGCTCACCCCGGCGTAAACCGCGAGATCATCCAGCGAGATGCGGCGCGCCAAGTGTTGGCGCATGTAAGTCCGGAGCCGCGCAACCAGCGGGTTCTCCTGGCGCATCGTCAGGCGATGGTATTCGGCCAGAATGGCTTGTAAAAACGCGCTCTCGACGGACAAAGGAGCACCGGAGGCGCGCGTCTCCCGCTCTGCATAGAGCCACCGGGCCAGAGCCTGAATCCGCCCTTGATCGTCGGGCTCATAAAGAACTGCGGGAACGGGCAGACCGGGACATTCAAATCCGATGAAGAAGGACTCCACAGGGTCTTTGGGGTCCGTCCACTCCCGGTGGCTGACGCCTTGCGGATACCATAGAATCTCTCCGGGACCAGCCTCCAGGGTTTGCCCGTTGATCTCTACCCCCATACGGCCTGCAACGACGACAATCAGTTCATGAAAGGGATGGAAGTGCGCAGCCATTTTCCATCCGGCAGCAGGAAGAAGATGGCCCACGGAAATAAAGCGAAGGGAGGTGAGTTTCATAAAGCAATTTCAGACAAAACAAAGCAAGCACAGCCATTTTCTCAGAATGGAACATTGTTTATTTTCCTCTGAGTTAAATGCGGTTTTGATCACAAATCGAATGTGGCATACCACAATTAAAACAGCAATTAGGAACAATTAATAAACCCCAGAACTATGAGTCAAAAAGTGCGAATCGGTTTTGTTGGCGTGGGCGGAATGGGCCAGTGCGCCCACTTGAGAAACTACGTCACTGTGCCGGAATGTGAAGTGGTCGCCATTGCGGAACTGCGTCCGCAACTGCGCGAACAGGTGGCCCGCAAATACGGCATCCCGCGCACCTACGAGAACGCTGTGGAATTGCTGCGCCATGAAAAGCTGGACGGCATCGTGGCTTCGCAGCCGTTTGATCGGCATGGCTCCATCCTCCCGCCGCTTTATAGCGCGGGCATTCCCCTTTTCACGGAGAAGCCGATTGCAGCCTCCGTTGAGGTGGGAGAGAAAATCCTTTCGGCCCTGGCAGCGAGCGGTGTCTGGCACATGGTCGGCTACCACAAACGCTGCGACCCAGCTACCATCCACGCCAAGGCGGAAATTGATCGCCTGAAGCAGACAGGCGAGCTGGGGAAACTTCAATATGTCCGCCTCCTTATGCCCTCGGGCGATTGGACCGCGAATGGGTTCACCGATCTTATCACCAGTGACGAATCGGTGCCGCCGAGTGTCCGCGATGTCGAGGCAGGCTGGGATGACCCTCACTTCAAATTTGTGAATTACTACATTCACCAGGTCAATCTGCTGCGCCATCTTCTTGGGGAGTCTTACCGCGTGACGTTCGCGGACAAATCCGGCGTGCTGCTGACTGCGGAAAGCGAGAGCGGCGTGACAGGCGTGATCGAGATGACGCCCTACCAGACCACGCTCGACTGGCAGGAGTCGGCTTTGGTCGCGTTCGAGCGCGGTTATGTCAAGCTGGAGCTTCCCGCTCCCCTGGCGCTGAATCGTCCCGGTCGCGTGGAATTTTTCCGGGACCCAGGCAACGGCGTCACGCCGCAGACGATCATCCCCCAAATGCCCTGGGTTCACGCGATGCGCCAGCAAGCGATCACTTTCGTTCGCGCCATCAAAGGTGAGGTCAAGCCGCCATGCGAAGCCGCAGAGGCTTTGGAAGACCTGAAAATCGCCCGTGATTACATTCGCCTGTGGACGGGCAAATAGCCTCGAAGCCACCATCAACCTCAACACTCAATAGGAAAAAACGATGCCTTTGAAATGGCGCAAAGTGTGGATTTCGGATGAGACTTTCGAGTCTGCCGAAGTCATTGACGTAAACAACGACGGCGTTCCCGATATTGTTTCGGGAGCGTTCTGGTATCAGGGGCCGGATTTTCGAAAGAAACACTTTATCGGAGAGGTCAAACCGAGCGGTGAGTATTTCGACGATTTCTCCACCATTCCGCTGGATGTGAATGGGGACGGTTTCACCGACTTCGTTACGGGCGGTTGGTGGGGCAACACGCTCCGGTGGCGGGAGAACCCCAAAGGCGATCCGGCGCAGCAGTGGGTGGAGCACATCATCGCGGAGGTTGGCAACGTCGAGACAACGCGCGCCTGGGACATCGACGGCGACGGTCAAATAGAGATTCTGCCCAACACGCCGCCGAACCCGGAAGTGGCTTATTACAAGCTGATCACCGATAAAAACGGCAAAGGCACCGGCCAATTCCGCAAGGTGTCGGTTTACAAGTTCCCGGAGGGCGGTCAAGGGCACGGGCTCGGCTGCGGCGACATCGCCGGAAACGGGCGCATGGACATCGTGCTTGGCAAAGGCTGGCTGGAGGCTCCCGCCGACCCGGAAAAGGGCCAGTGGATTTTGCACGAGGATTTTGCGAATCCGCCGTGGGGATGGTGCGCGAGCATCCCGATGCTGGTAATCGACATCAATGGCGACGGGAAAAATGAGATCGTCACCGGATGCGGACATGGCTACGGCCTGTGGTGGAGCGAACAAAAGATCGAGAACGGCCAGCGTACTTGGGTGCATCACCCCATCGATCCGTTCTGCGCGCAGTATCATGACTTGCAGTGGGTGGACATCGACGGCGACGGCAAGTGCGAACTCGTCACCGGCAAACGGCATCGCGCCCATTGCGGCAACGAGGCGGGAGAATGGGACGACCTCGGTATTTACTACTTTAAGTGGACCGGCGAAGGGTTTGCAAAACAGGTTGTCGATTACGGCCCCATCGGCTCCGGCAAAGGCTGTGGTATTTATTTTGCGGTTGCAGATCTCAACGGCGACGGTCGCCCCGAGATCATCGCCCCAGGTAAAGAAGGTCTTTACGTGTTCTTCAACGAAGGAAGCGAATAGAACACCTCTTCGAATGTGGCACCACTCCAAACCCCAATCCTAAACAGGAACGAACCCCTATGGCAAAAATAGCAATGCTTGGCGCGGGCAGTCTTGTATTTTGCAAGACTTTGATGGCTGATTTCCTCGCAACTCCGGCGCTCGCTGGAAGCGAGTATCGGCTGATGGCGTTGACCCATACGCGGCTCGACAAGATGCACTCGTTCGTCGAGCGGATGATTAAGGACAACGGAGTCAACGCCACGGTGGTGTCCACCACCGACCGCCGGGAAGCATTGCGGGGCGCGGACTACGTGGTCGTGATGATCCAGGCGGGGGGCGTGGCGGAGTTCAGGCAGGATTATGAAATTCCGCTGAAATACGGCGTTGACCAGTGCATCGGCGACACGATGGGGCCGGGCGGAATTTTTCGCGCGTTGCGCCACATCCCGGCGCTGCTGGAGATCGCGCGGGACATGCAGGAGCTTTGCCCCAACGCCATCCTCTTTAACTACGCCAATCCCATGGCGATGTGCTGTTGGGCGTTGGGCCGCGTGCCGGGCCTTCAGTTTGTCGGCCTTTGCCATGGGGTGCAGACGACGATGGATCTCATTGGAAGCTATGTCGGCGTGCCGAAAGAGGAGATCGACTTTGTCGCGGCGGGCATCAACCACATGGCTTGGTTCCTCAAGCTCGAGCACAAGGGGCGGGATGTATATCCGATTCTCAAGGAGAACTTTGAGAAGCCCGGCTATTACGTGAACGAGAAGGTCCGTGCCGAAGTCATGCGACATTTCGGTTATTTTATGACCGAGAGCACCGGGCATCTTTCGGAGTATCTTCCCTACTTCCGCAAAAATCAGAAGGCGCTCGATCTTTACTGCGATGAGCCCGCGTTCGGCGGCGAAACGGGGGCGTATTATAAATACTGCGCAATGCTCGCCGAAAAGTTTGCCAAGACCGATCCCCTCTCGATCGAATCCACCAAACTCGGGCCGCGCAGCGCCGAGTATTGCTCCCACATTATCGAGGCCAAGGAAACCGGGAACGTCTTCCGCCTCAATGGGAACATCCGCAATGACGGCTTCATTACCAACCTGCCGCAAGGTTGCTGCGTTGAAGTGCCGATCTACGTGGACAGGCTCGGGTTGCACCCCACGGTTATCGGTGACCTGCCCATGCCATGCGCCGCGCTCAACATGACCAACGTGCTGGTGCAAGGGTTGACCGTAGAAGCGAGTTTCACCGGCGATCCCGAACTCGTCATGAACGCCGTGGCGCTTGACCCGCTCACTTCGGCGGTGCTGACCCTCCAGGAAATCCGCGACATGACCGCTGAGATGCTGGAGGCCGAGAAAAAGTATCTGCCGCAGTTCGCGAGCAAGAAGCTCCGCTCCGTCTCAGCGATCAGTGTTCCGAAAGACGTACAACGGGCGGAGGTGCCGGTTGATCCCGCACTGGCCATTGCCAATCGTTTTGCAAAGCTGGCAAAAGCTTGATTGAAGTAAAACATTCAGGCTTTGGCTCCAAACTCCAATGCCACGCATGTTTGGGCGGTAATGCGTCTTCGGGTATCCTGCCATCTTGAGCTGGAAGTCACTGGTAGGTTTTGAGGTGACACCGCCGTTGTTCATGTCGATTAAGGTCAGTCGCCGCACTTCTAAAAACCACGCAAGATGTCGCTTGTGATTTTTTTCACATGCGTTATCATGATCAGCAGAGAAAATCCATTTTCCGTGGGGAAAACATGCCGTCGGAAACTTTGCAGGTGCCCGATCTTTCTCCTTTCCTGCAAACAAGATTTGGCTTGTCATGGACAAATGCTGCACAGCCACACCTGAAATTCTCTACTATTTTTACTTCTAATAGCAGCTCTACATTACTTTTCATGAAACCGGTTATATTTAACAATACTGTCCTCCGAGACGGCCACCAGTCGCTGGCCGCGACGAGAATGAGCACCGAGCAGATGATTCCAATCACCCCCGCGTTGGACGCAGTTGGGTTCGGAGCGCTCGAAACCTGGGGGGGGGCGACCATTGACTCCTGTCTGCGTTACTTGGGAGAAAATCCGTTCGACCGCCTCGATACGCTCAAGAAGCTGGCTCCCAAGACGCCGCACATGATGCTTTTGCGCGGCCAGAACATCGTTCAATACACCAGCTTCCCGGACGACGTAGTGGAAGCCTTCGTAGCCTGCGCTGCGAAGCACGGCATGAACATTTTCCGAATCTTTGACGCCCTAAACGACACGCGTAACCTGATTACCTGCATCAAGGCCGTCAAAAAGGCCAAGCAGCACGCCCAGGGAACCATCTGCTACACCACCAGCCCGGTTCACACGCTGGAAGCGTTCGTCAAGCTCGGCATCGAACTCGAAAAACTCGGCTGCGACTCGATCTGCATCAAGGACATGGCGGGTTTGATCTCCCCCTCCACGGCGGGCGCGCTCGTTAAGGAACTCAAGGCCAAGGTGAAAATCCCGGTCGTCATCCACACCCACAACACCGCCGGGTTGGGCGGCGCGGCCTATTACGCCGCCATTGAAAACGGTGTGGACGCCGTCGATTGTTCCATGGTCCCCTTCGCCAATGGCACGGGCCAGCCAGACATGATGATGATGCTCGCCATGCTCGACCGCAGTGACCGCCGTCCGAACTACGACACCTCGAGTTTCCCGAAAATCCGCGAGCATCTGGAGAAGGTGTATGGCGAATTGAAGGCTTTCACGAGCCCCAACAACGAGAAGACCGACGCCGACATCCTGCAATTCCAGGTTCCCGGCGGCATGCTCTCCAACTTCCGCAATCAGCTCAAGGAACAGGGGATGAGCGAACGCTACGACGAAGTACTGGCCGAAATTCCCTACGTTCGCGAAGCGCTTGGCTGGATTCCGCTCGTTACGCCGACCTCCCAGATCGTCGGCACCCAGGCGATGCTCAACGTCAAGTTTGGCCGCTGGAAGATGATCTCCCAGCCTGCCATGGACATCGCGCTCGGCAAATACGGACGTCCTCCCGGCCCCATCAACCCTGAAGTCCTCGCCGAAGTCATCAAGCGTACCGGTCAGCAGCCGGTCGAAGGCCGTCCCGCCGACCTGCTCGAACCGCGCATGGCAAAACTCAAGGCCGAACTGAAAGCCAAGGGATTCGACGATAGCGACGAGAACGCCGTGCTTTACGCGATGTTCCCGGCGGAACTCGAAAAAGTCCTCAAGGGCGAAAAACCCGCCGCTCCTGCTGCCAAACCCGCCACCACTCCCAGCGCAGCCGCGAGCGCCGCTGTGGGTCGCAAATACGTCCTCAACATCGACGGCGCCCGCCACGAAGTCGTCGTAGAACAAGCCAACTGACATGAGTAAAACCAGCCCTCTCACCTTAGACGAGTTTCCCATCCCGTCCTACGCGGATTGGAAAGCCGAAGCGGAGGCGACCCTCAAGGGCGCGCCGTTCGAGAAGAAGCTCATCACCCGCACCTTTGAAGGCCTCGATATCCAGCCGATCTACCGCAAGGAAGATTTGGAAGGGTTAAAGCACCTCGGTTCTCTGCCAGGCGAAGCGCCTTATGTGCGCGGCACCCATGCAAACAGCAATGCTTGGAATATCTCGCAGGATTGCCCCTGCGCTCCCGGCGTGGACCCGCTCACCAAACTCGTGCGTGGCACGCTGGAAACCTCGCTCGAAGCCGCCTTCGACGAACTCGCCAAAGCTGATGCCATCGCCGTCAATACCCGCCTTTATCACAACGCGGGGGGCAACGCTGTGCAGGAACTCGCCTTCGGCCTCGCCACTGGCGTGGAATACCTCCGTCAGGCTGAGAAGCGCGAGGTAAGCATCGAAGACGCCGCCAAGAAAATCACCTTTGGATTCGCCATCGGCGCAGACTTCTTCATGGGTATTGCCAAGCTGCGCACCGCGCGGCTGCTCTGGTCGAAGATTGTTGCGGCCAGCGGCGGCAGCCCCGAAGCGCAGAAAATGCGCATCCACGGTAGCACGTCTGTCTGGAACAAAAGCAAGCTCGACCCCTACGTCAACATGCTCCGCAACACCACCGAGGCGTTCTCCGCCGTGGCCGGTGGCGTGGACAGCCTCTACGTCGGCCCGTTTGATGAAGTCGTCCGCACGCCGGACGAATTCTCCGAGCGCATCGCCCGCAACACGCAAACCATTCTCGCCGAAGAGTGCCATTTCGACCACGTTGTCGATCCCAGCGGCGGCTCCTACTATGTGGAGACCCTCACCTCACAACTTGCCGATGCTGCCTGGGCCATCTTCCAGCAGATCGAGAAGGCAGGCGGCATGGTCAAGGCGATCGTAGTCGGCATCCCGCAGAAGCAGGTCAAGGCCGTAGCTGCCAAGAAAGCTGAAGCCGTCGCCCATCGCCGCCTCTCGCTCATTGGTGTCAATGTTTACGCCAACGCCACCGAGAAGCCGCTCGAAGGCACTCTGGCCGAAGTTCCCTGCGCTTGCAGCGGGCACATCCAAGCGAATCCAAAAGTGGAAACCCTTGCCCCTGTGCGTGGAGCCGAACCGTTTGAAAAACTTCGCGCCGCAGTCAGCGCCGCCGCCAAAAAGAAAGTCTTCCTCGCCAACATGGGACCGCTGCGCCAGCACAAGGCGCGCGCCGACTTCTCCACCGGCTTCTTCCAGCCCGGCGGCTACGAAGTCCTCGAAAACCGGGGCTTCCAGACCGTTGATGAAGCTGCCGCTGCCGCAATCGCCTCCGGCGCATCCGTGGCGATCATCTGTTCTACCGACGACACCTACCCAGAAATCGTCCCCGCACTGGCTCCCAAGCTCAAGGCGGCGGGCCTGTTCGTGGTTCTCGCCGGTTATCCCACCGAACACATCGAAGCCTTCAAGGCTGCCGGTGTTGACGAATTCATCCACATCCGCGCGAACTGCCTTGGCGTTCTAAGCGGCATCGCAACCCAACTGGGAATCTTTTAAATGAGCTCGATACCTGATTTTAGCACGCTCGCACTGGAAATTCCGGCAGCCCAGCCGCACCACGCCGCTCTCCAAAATGCCGTGTGGCGCACCGTGGAACAGATCGACGTCAACTCCGTTTATACCCCGGAAGACATCGCCAGCAACCCGCTCCTCAACTACACCGCCGGCATCGCCCCGTTTCTGCGCGGGCCTTACGCCACGATGTATGTCGCCCGGCCCTGGACGGTCCGCCAATACGCGGGCTTCTCCACCGCCGCCGAGAGCAACGCCTTCTATCGCCGCAACCTCGCGGCAGGCCAAAAGGGTCTCTCCGTCGCGTTCGACTTGGCAACCCACCGCGGCTACGACAGCGATCACCCCCGCGTGGTCGGCGACGTCGGCAAGGCCGGTGTGGCCGTCGATAGTGTGCTGGACATGAAGGCGCTCTTCGACCGCATCCCGCTCGACAAGATCTCCGTCTCGATGACCATGAACGGCGCGGTGCTTCCCGTGCTCGCCTTTTACATTGTCGCCGCCGAAGAGCAGGGCGTGAAGCAGGAATTTCTCACCGGCACCATTCAGAATGACATTCTGAAGGAATACATGGTGCGCAACACCTACATCTATCCGCCGGAACCTTCGATGCGGATCATCGCGGACATCTTCGAGTTCACCTCGAAGAACATGCCGAAGTTCAACAGCATCTCCATTTCCGGCTACCACATGCAGGAAGCGGGCGCGACCGCCGACCTCGAAATGGCCTACACGCTGGCCGACGGGTTGGAATACCTCCGCACCGGCATCAAGGCGGGCATCGACATCGACGGCTTCGCCCCGCGCCTCTCCTTCTTCTGGGCTCAGGGCAAGAACCTGTTCATGGAAATCGCCAAGATGCGCGCCGCTCGCATCATCTGGGCGAAACTCGTCAAACAGTTCAACCCGAAGAGCGCCAAGTCGATGGCCCTGCGTACTCACTCGCAAACCAGCGGATGGAGCCTCACCGAGCAGGACCCCTTCAACAACGTCGCGCGCACCTGCGTCGAAGCCATGGCTGCCGCGTTTGGGCACACCCAATCGCTGCACACCAACTCGCTCGATGAAGCCATCGCGCTACCGACCGACTTCTCCGCCCGCATCGCCCGCAATACGCAGCTCTATTTGCAGGAAGAAACCGGTATCTGCCGCGTTGTCGATCCGTGGGCCGGTTCCTACTACGTGGAAGCGCTCACCAAGGATCTCTTGGACCGCGCTTGGGCGCACATTCAGGAAGTCGAGTCCCTCGGCGGCATGACCAAGGCCATCAATGAAGGCCTTCCCAAGATGCGCATCGAGGAAGCCGCTGCGCGCCGTCAGGCGCAGATCGACTCCGGCCGCGAGACCATCGTCGGCGTCAACAAATACCGCCTCGCCAAAGAGACGCCCATCGACACTCTCGAAGTTAATAACAGCGCCGTGCGCGATGCCCAGATCGCCCAGCTTCACAAACTCAAAGCCGAACGCAATCAATCCGACGTGGATCATGCGCTCGATGCCCTCACCGACGCAGCCGCCACCAACTCCGGCAACCTGCTCGATCTCGCCGTCAAGGCCGCCCGCGTGCGCGCCACCCTCGGCGAAATCTCCGACGCGCTGGAAAAAATCTATGGCCGTCATCGCGCCGTCATCCGCACCATCGCGGGAGTCTATGGCAGCGAATTTGGAGAATCTATGGAAGTTACCCGTGTCCGCCAACTCACCGACGCCTTCGCTGAGAAGGAAGGCCGTCGCCCGCGTATCATGATCGCCAAGATGGGCCAGGACGGCCATGACCGCGGCGCGAAAGTCGTCGCCACGGCTTACGCAGACCTCGGCTTCGACGTGGACATCGGCCCGCTGTTCCAGACCCCAGAGGAGACCGCCAAGCAGGCCGTCGAAAACGACGTCCACATCGTTGGCGTCAGCTCGCTCGCGGCAGGTCACAAGACCCTCGTTCCGCAGTTGATAGCGGAACTCAAGAAGCTCGGACGCGAGGACATCATGGTCATCGTCGGCGGGGTCATCCCGCAGCAAGACTACGACTTCCTCTACGCCGCTGGAGCCGCCGCCATCTTCGGTCCCGGCACGGTCATCCCGACCGCCGCCGAGAAAATGCTCTCTGAACTGGCCAAACGCGCCAGCGCCTAGTAAATCATGCCGAATGGTCGCCACGCCCACCCTCAACCAGCCGATTTCGCACGGCGAGCCCGATCCCAAAATCGTGGATCGTGCGCGGAAACTCGTCGAGGGGATTCGCGGCGGCGACCGGACCCTGTTAGGGAAGGCCATCACCTTAATCGAGAGCAATGCAGCCAAACACGCGCCGCTCGCGGAGGAAGTTGTGCGACAGATACTTCCCTACGCGGGCCACTCGATCCGCGTGGGCATCACCGGGGTGCCAGGAGCGGGCAAGAGCACCTTCATCGAAGCCCTCGGCTGCATGCTTTGCTCGCAGGGCACCCGCGTGGCGGTGCTGGCAGTGGACCCAAGCAGCAGCCTCTCGCGCGGATCCATTCTGGGGGACAAAACCCGGATGGAAATGCTCTGCCGGGAGGAAAACTGCTTCATTCGTCCCTCGCCTTCGAGCGGCACCCTCGGAGGTGTCACCCGCAAGAGCCGGGAAACCATCCTTTTGTGCGAAGCGGCGGGGTACGACGTGATCCTCGTGGAGACCGTTGGCGTGGGGCAGAGCGAAATCACCGTCCGTTCCATGGTCGATTTCTTCCTCGTCCTCTTGATTGCAGGCGCGGGAGACGAATTGCAGGGAATCAAGAAGGGGATCATCGAATTGGCGGACACGATTCTCATCACCAAAGCGGACGGCAGCAACATCCCGCGAACCGAAATGGCGCGGGTGGAGTTCGCCCGCGTCCTACATTATCTCACCCCTGCAACCCCCGGTTGGCAGCCTCAAGTGCTCACCTGTTCGAGCTTCGAAAACAAGGGGATTCGCGAAGCATGGGATGTCGTCGAACAGTTCCGCGACGCCATGCTGCAAAGCGGTCAATTCGAGAAGCGGCGGCGTCAACAGACGCTCGACTGGATGGAAGACATGCTCAGTCAGCAGCTTTGGCACGACTTCAACAACAACCCCGGCATCATCACCACCTGGCCGCGCATTGAACGCGACGTCCTCGAAGGCAAACTTTCCGCAACCACCGCAGTCAAACAACTTTTCAACGCCTACACTACTCACCATGATTAAAAAGATCGACCACCTCGGCATCGCCGTCCAATCTCTCGACGAGACGGTGAAATACTACGAAGAAGCTCTCGGCCTCAAATGCGAACACCGCGAAGAGGTGGAATCGCAGAAAGTGCGCGTTGCGTTTTTCTCCGTCGGCGACACCCATATCGAACTGCTCGAACCGACCAGCCCTGAGAGCCCCATCGCCAAGTATCTCGAAAAGAATCCCAATGGCGGCATTCACCACGTTGCCTACGCCACCGACGACATCCTTGGCCAACTCGCCACAGCGAAGGCTGCTGGTGTCCGTCTCCTGCACGAAACCCCGATTCCCGGAGCCCACGGCAAGCAGGTCGCCTTCCTCCATCCCAAATCCACCTTCGGCGTGCTCACCGAGTTCTGCACTGAATAACCACTCAATTTAATTATGGCCATCGAACAACACCTCCTCGACGAACTGAGAAAACGGCGCCAAATCGCGCTCGATCTCGGCGGCAAAGACAAGATTGCAAAGCGTCACGAAAAAGGGCTCATGACCGCCCGTGACCGTCTGGACGCCCTCTTTACCAAGGGCACCTTCCAGGAATTCGCCATGCACGCCGCCCACCGCGCTACCCTGTTTGGCCTGATGGGCAAAGTCCTTCCCGCCGACGGCGTCGTCACCGGCGTTGGGCAGGTGGACGGGCGTCCCGTCGCCGCTTTCAGCCAGGACTTCACCACTGCGGGCGGATCGCTCGGCAACATGCACGCGGAGAAAATTTGCGAGTCCATTGACTACGCCATCAAGCACGGCATGCCCGTCATCTCCTTTAACGATTCGGGTGGCGCGCGCATCCAGGAAGGCATCGGTTCCCTCTCCGGCTACGGCAAAGTGTTCTACAAGAACGTCGAAGCCTCGGGCGTCGTGCCGCAGATCACCGTCATCGCCGGCCCCTGTGCGGGCGGCGCGGCCTATTCCCCTGCCCTCACCGATTTCCAGATCATGGTGAACAAGCAGGCAACCATGTTCATCTGTGGCCCTGAAGTCATCAAGGCGGCCACCGGCGAAGTCGTCACGATGGAAGAAGTCGGTAGCGCGGCGGCCAACGCCAGCGTGAGCGGCAACGTCCACTTCGTCGCCAGCGATGACGCCCACGCCGTCGCACTCGCCAAGAAGCTTCTGAGCTTCCTGCCGTCCAACAACATCATGGACCCTCCCCATCACTTGGGAACTCCGTTGGACCTCGCCCGCGACCCCGGCATGGACGAACTCGTTCCCGCCGACGGCAAGCAGCCCATCAACGTCATCGACGTCATCAAGCGTCTCGTGGACGACGGCGACTTCTTTGAAGTCCAGATGGACTGGGCCAAAAACATCGTTATCGGCTTCGCCCGCATTCAGGGCATCGTCGTTGGCATCGTCGGCAACCAGCCGATGTTCAAGGCCGGAACGCTCGATATCGACGCCTCGGATAAAGGCGCGCGGTTCATCCGCTTCTGCAACATCTTCAACATCCCGCTCGTCACCCTCGTGGACACTGGCGGTTTCCTCCCCGGCAAAGCTCAGGAACGTGGCGGCATCATCCGCCACGGCGCGAAGATGCTCTTCGCCTATGCCTCGACGACCGTACCGAAAATCACCGTCATCATGCGCAAATCCTACGGCGGCGCTTACATCGCCATGTGCAGCAAGGAACTCGGTGCTGATGCCGTGTTCGCCTGGCCCACGGCGGAAATCGCCGTCATGGGCGCGGAAGGAGCGAGCAACATCCTCTACAAGGGCGAACTCGACAAGATCACCGATCCGGCAGCCAAGGCTGCCCGTCGCACCGAACTGCTGGCGGAATACCGCGAGAAATTCAGCAATCCCTACCAGGCTGCGGGCATCGGCAGCGTCACCGACGTCATCGAGCCCTCGGAAACCCGCGCCGTCGTCGCCCAAGCGCTGCGCAACACCCTCACCAAACGCGAGATGCGTCCGCCGAAAAAACACGGCAACATCCCGCTGTAATCGCTGGAATCCTACGCCGGTTTCCGCCATATTTATTTTTTATGGCGGAACCGGTCGGTTCCAAAAAAATTTATGAGCCAAGCGACACCCACCAAACTTTCGGCAGAAAACGCTGTGCTGGTCGCCGTCATCACGGCAGCCATCCACGCGGCAATCGAAGCTCCCGCCAAAATCCTCTCCATCCGCCAAGTCAACCCTGGCCAATCCCCCGAGACAGCGCGCATGGCGTGGGCTCTCGAAGGCCGCCGCCACATTTTCTCTTCCCACAAACTTCGCTAATCCCCATGAAACGCTTACGCATCACCGTCGAAGGTAAAACCTACGAAGTCACCGTCGAACTTCCCAACGAAACTGCCAGTTCGGCTCCCGTCGCTTCCGCAGGCGTCTCCTCGTCCTCGGTAGTCTCCCCTGCGGCTTCCGCAACCGGTCCCGATGTCGTGGTCAGTCCGCTGGGCGGCAACCTTGTCGCCATCAATGTCAAGGTGGGCCAGGAAGTCAAGACGGGCGAGCAAGTCGCCGTCCTCGAAGCCATGAAGATGAACACCCAGATTAACGCCACCTCCAGCGGCAAAGTCGCCGAGATTCTTGTTGCCGTCGGCACCGCCGTTCAGGAAGGCCAAGCTCTCATCCGCATCGAATAATCCCTTTCACTCACACCAACCACCTCACCATTCACACACACGACCGGGTTGATCGCCTTCCACCGAACCGCGACGATCCTCCCGCCAACCCGGCACGGCAGGTGAACCCCTCCGTGCCGGTTTTTCTTTATGTCTCATCCACTGCCCACGCTTACAGCCGCTGAAGCGGCTTCCCTTATCCATGACGGCGATACCATCGCCTTCAGCGGATTCACCCCCGCTGGAGCGCCCAAAGCCGTCTCCCTCGCCCTCGCCGAACGCGCCAAGCTCATCCACGCCGAAGGCAAGCCCTTCAAAGTCGGCGTCGTCACCGGCGCTTCCACCGGCAAATCGCTCGACGGCGCGCTCGCCCTTGCCGACGCCATCTCCTGGCGCACTCCTTACCAGTCCAATGCGGACCTGCGCAAGAGCATCAACGCCGGCAAGACCCGCTACTTTGACATGCACCTCTCCATGGTGGCGCAGAACCTCCGTTACGGCTTTCTGGGCAAGGTGAACTGGGCCATCATCGAAGCGTGCGACGTCACCCCGGAAGGCGAAATCGTCGTCACCTCGGGCGTCGGCATCGCCCCCACCGCCTGTAATCTGGCCGACAAAATCATCATCGAGCTCAACGCCAACCACCCGGCAACCCTGCGCGGCTTCCACGACATCTACGAACCGCTCGACCCGCCGCACCGCCGCGAAATCCCGGTTTACAAACCGTCCGACCGCATCGGCAGCCCTGTCATCAAAGTTGATCCCTCCAAGATCGTCGGCGTGGTGATTACCAACCAGCCCGATGAAACCGGTGGCTTCGACGAACCTTCGGACATCACCAAGCAGATCGGCCAGAACGTCGCCGACTTCCTCGCCGCCGAGATGAAGGCAGGCCGCATCCCTCCCGGCTTTCTGCCGATCCAATCCGGTGTCGGCAACATCGCCAACGCCGTTTTGGGAGCCATGGGCATCCACCCCGACATCCCGGCGTTTGAAATGTATACAGAGGTCATCCAGGACGCGGTCGTCGGCCTCATCCGCAACGGCAAAGTCAAATTCGCCAGCGGCTCCTCGCTCACCTTGAGCAACGAGATGCTCCAGTCCATCTACGACGATATTGAATTCTTCCGCTCGCGCATCCTCCTGCGCCCGCAGGAAATCTCCAACAGCCCGGAAGTCGTGCGTCGTCTCGGCCTCATCACCATCAACACGGCCATCGAAGTGGATGTCTTCGGCAACATCAACAGCACCCACATCATGGGCAAAAACATGATGAACGGCATCGGCGGCTCGGGCGACTTCACCCGCAACGCCTACATGTCCATCTTCACCTGCCCATCGGTCGCCAAGGGCGGTGCCATCAGCGCCATCGTGCCGTTCGCCACCCACCTCGACCACAGCGAGCACTCCGTCTCGGCCATCATCACCGAACACGGCATCGCCGACCTGCGCGGCAAATCGCCGCAAGAACGCGCCCATGTGATCATTAACCACTGTGCACACCCGGAATACCGGCCCCAACTCAACGCCTATCTGGATTACTTCCCGAACAGCCACACGCCGCAGGCGCTATGTGCCGCGTTCGCCATGCACCAGCAATACGCAAAAACGGGGGACATGCGCGGCGTCGATTGGTCGCAGTTAGGCAGCAAGTCCTAATACCAGCGAAAGCCTCAACCGGGCGCGGGAGTCATCCTGCGCCCGGTTCTTTTCTTGCCGGAACAAGCCGGGCCGGATAAAAGTGGCAGCCATGAATATCCCGAATCTTCGCAGCCCTCGGGAAACCGTGGGCGGACTTGTTTACTTCGGCAGGATGCTTGATAAAATCCGGCTCCACGCACAGGAAAAACTGCCTGCGGATTATGTGCCCAATTTGGGCAAGGGCTTTGACGGACGCTGCGTAAGTTTACTGCACGTCGATTACCCCGCCCTCGTTGCGCGCGTCCAAGCGGGCGGCACGGACGAGGAAATGCTCGCTTGGTGCTACGAAAACGGGGAAAAACCGACTGAGGAAGAAATGGAAGTCTGGAATGCCTTCATGTCCAAGCGTGGCTGGAACGACGAAGCCTCCGCAATGCTCCAAAAACGGCTGATCGACAACGGATTCGCCGGACGGACAGACATCGCCACCTTCTTCGACTACCTCGACGCGGATGAGGGGCGGTTGTAGGGCGGCAAATCTCCCACTCCTCCTCGTTCCCAAGTTGCACTAGAGCCGTTTACCTGCCGTGGCGATGATTATCCGATAACGGCTGCAAAATAGTCTTTATACATCCCGACGCCCTAAACACCCGGCGCGCCCGAGCGATTCGCCTTGCTGATCGGTGGTAAAATCCGTAATTGGCACTTGTGTCCAAACTCGCAAAATACTTTTCCTGGTCAACAGCAGAACGCGTAAAGATTGGCGATGTCGTGGGGAGCACGCTGGTTTTGCTGATTGCGCTGCTGTTGCCCCCCGAAGCTGAGTTGCACCGCAGGAAGCTTCTAGCCTCTGGCGAAGATTGGCCCTTAGTATTGGGCCTTAACGCTGTTTTATTCCTGATAACATTTGTTGCGGGACTGATTTCAGCTTTTCTGTTTTACCGGACTCATGATTTTGCCAAGCGTGACCCGTTTTGTATTCGAGCGTGGTGGAGTTTGATCAGTGGGCTCGTAGCGCTACCAATCTGCCTCATTTTTCGGCCGTGCATTGCTTGGCTTGCCTTTCTTGCTTTTATTTTTGGAGCGGGGCCAGTTGCCGCACACCGAGTTTTCGTCTCGTTCAGAAAACCCTAGCAACCGCGTTCTATTTCTGGGCGTTCAGCATTTCCCCTTGTTCCCAAGTTCAACTTGGGAACGAGAGCCTTTGGCACGCTTGTTTGCACACCACCCTCTCCAACTTTTCGCTTTGCGTCCTTTGCGACTTTGCGTGAAAAGGAAAACGAAATCTGCGGACCGCCACTTTCCGCATTGAAACCCGCGCCGTTCCCCGCGAAACTGCTCTGCTATGACCGATGAAATGATCCTTGTGGTGAGGCGTTCCCTCTTCGAACAACTTGGGGCGTTCCAAGGCCTCGCTTTCGACGTGGAGCGCTATCTCCCGGCGCTGCTGGCCCGCGAAAACAATTTCTTCACTCCCCGGCCTCCGGCGGAGACGAATCCCGAACTCAAACAGATCATCCCCTACGTTCTCTTGGTTCACAACGGACGCGTGCTCCATTACGTGCGCGGCAAAAAAGCAGGCGAGCAACGCCTCGCCGCGAAGGGCTCCGTCGGCATCGGCGGCCACATGAACGACGGCGACGAACACCTCTTCGCGCTCGACAAGGACGCCTACCTTGCAGGGGTCCAGCGCGAAGTCACCGAGGAACTGAACATTGAGACAAAGTTCACCAATCACATCGTCGCCCTGCTCAACGACGATTCCAATCCCGTCGGCCAGGTCCACTTGGGCGTCGTTCACATCTTCCAGTTGGCGAGCGATCAAGTCACCAAGCGCGAACAGATGATCACCCAGTTGGAATTCCTCACTCCTGCGGAATTGCAGGCCCGGCGCGAGAACCTGGAAAGCTGGTCGCAAATCTGTGTGGACAACCTCGACCGGCTTCTGGAGAAAGCCCGGTAAATGGCTCCCTGCGCATCCGCGTTGCACGTCCCGAATCCTATTTAAGAAACGAGTCGCCGCGCAAATTAAGGAACATCATGGAGTCTGGACGCCCATCAAACCCGTTTCCCCGCCACTGGCAACCCGAGCGCCGCATGTCCTTTGTGACGGCGCTGATCGTTGCCAATGTCGTGGGCTCTTTTCTACAATGGGGGGCGGACTGGTTCTTCCCCCGGTTCACGGAAACTTACTTTGCCCTCAGTCGGGAAGGGATTGCCGAGGGGTTCTATTGGCAATTCCTCACCTACATGTTCCTGCACGGCGGCGTGCTGCACCTGCTGGTAAACTGCCTCGGTCTTTACTTTGCGGGACGCGAGGTGGAAATCGTCTGCGGCCCAAAACACCTGCTCGGGATCTATTTCTTGGGCGGCTTGATCGGCGGCATCGTGCAACTGCTGCTGGGTCCTTCGGTGCTCTTGATGGGAGCTTCGGCGGGCGTCTGCGCTGTCCTGCTTGCGTTCACCACCATGCTGCCGGAGTTGGAAATCACCGCTCTCATTTTCTTTGTCATTCCGGTCCGGATGCGCGCCAAGTGGCTGGGCCGCGCTGTTATTATAAGTTCCATTCTGTTCGCCGTCACCCCGTTTGGTGGCAACATAGGCCACCTCGCCCACCTCGGCGGTGCCATCACCGGCTGGTTCTACACCCGGTGGCTCGGCTTCGGCGGCGAATTCTGGTTCCAACAGTTCCTGAGGGATCGCCGCAGCTTGCGCAACCGCCAGGAGCACATGGACTCGAACGAATTCATTAGCCGAGAGATTGATCCGATTCTGGACAAGATCGCCCGCGAAGGCATCCACAGCCTCACCCGCGCCGAACGGCAAATTCTGGAAATGGGCCGCGAAAAAATCGCAAAAAAGACGAGCCCGCCCGGATCGCTGTGAACTTCTGGAAGCCCTCCATGAACTTGTGCCTCTCCCATATTAAGGTCATTCTACTCTGCGTTGCTGGAGCCGTTGCATATGGGATCATCCACGACCAAATCACTGCACGGCTTTGCATTGAGTATTTCACCATCGCACACCCTCCCTTGCCGTGGCTTCACAGCAACTCCCCTACGTTGGTTGGGTTGGCGTGGGGTGTTGCGGCAACCTTTTGGGTGGGTCTGGCTTTGGGATTTCCCATGGCGCTCGCCTCCCAATCGCCACCAACTCCGCCAGTCCTGCTAACCCGGATTTGGAAAGATATTTTGACTTTACTTGCCATCGTGGCGGTGGCGGCTCTCATTTCCGGTGTGTGCGGATTTGAACTATCCAAGCAGGAAATATTGAGGTTGCCGGAAGGATATTTTGATGTCATCCCCTCCTCACAGCATCACCGATTCATGGCGGTCTGGTTTGCCCATGGAGCAAGCTATCTATTTGGGCTTATTGGCGCCATTTTTCTAATTTTAAAAACATGGAACCAGCGAGGCCGACCCGCAATCCTGAAAATTTTACCGCAAACTGTCCCTGAAACGATCCGGACCATTCTCGTCGTGACAGCAGGTGGTGCAATCCTCTGGTTTCGTTTTTTCCGGCATTAGGCTTTTCATGCCGGGCGAGCAATGCTTTATTTTTGCCATGCAAAATGCGAGCATTGGGATTATCGGCGGTAGCGGTCTTTACCAGATCGAAGGCCTCACCAACGCAACCGAACTCCACGTCGAAACGCCTTGGGGCTCTCCCAGCGACGTGATCGTCCGGGGCGAACTCGCCGGGCGCACCGTCTTTTTTCTCCCCCGACACGGACGCGGCCACCGTATTCTGCCCACGGAAATCAACCACCGCGCCAACATCTACGCCTTGCGTTCCCTGGGGGTCCGCTGGATCGTCTCCATCTCGGCGGTGGGTAGCCTCCAGGCACAATACGAGCCTCGCCATATCGTCCTGCCCGACCAGTTTTTCGACCGCACCAGCCGCCGCGCTGAGCACACCTTTTTCGGCAGCGGCATCGTCGCCCACATCTCCTTTGCCGAACCGACCTGCGCGCCCCTTCGTTCCTTGATCGAGCAAGCCGCCCGCGAAATCGGCGCGGTCGTCCACAATGGCGGCACCTATGTCAACATGGACGGCCCGGCTTTCTCCACCCGCGCCGAGAGTGAGGCCAACCGGCAGCTCGGATTCGATGTGATTGGGATGACCAATCTCGGCGAAGCCAAACTGGCGCGGGAAGCGGAAATCGCCTTCGCAACGGTGTCTATGGTGACCGATTACGATTGCTGGCGCGTGGAAGAGGAACCCGTTACGACGCAGACCGTCATCAGCCACCTCCTCCACAACGCCGCAACCGCCAAGGCCATCCTCGCCCGGCTGATTCCAACAATCCCCACCGTGCCGGATTGGCCCGAACATTCCGCCCTGGACAATGCCTTTGCCACCGACAAATCCCTCTGGCCTGCCGAAACCGTCCAAAAAATGGGCGTCATTCTTCAGCGCTTCTGCTAGATTCCCTTTTTCGCTTTCATGAAAATCATTCGTCCGTTTTCCATTCTGCTCGCTCTCTCGCTTTTTCACCTCGTTGCCAAGGCGCAATACGGCGACTCCACTCCCGCCACCAAACCCGCGCCCACCTCGGGACCGCGCCTCTCTTACAGTTCCGTTCACGTGGATGGTCCCTATATCGCCCTGACCTTCGACGATGGCCCCAGCAAAGCCAACACGCCCCGGTTGCTCGATATGCTCGCCAAACGGGGCATCAAAGTCACCTTCTTCGTCTTGGGCGAATGCGTGGAGGCGAACCCGGATCTTCTCAAACGGGAACTTGCCGAAGGACACGAAATCGGCAACCACTCCTGGGATCACCCCAATCTGGCCAAGAAATCAGACGAGGCTGTGCGTGCGCAACTTCAACGCACACAGGATGTCGTTTTTGAGGTCACCGGCATCAAACCCAAAATCCTGCGTCCGCCCTACGGTTCTTTCACCGATCGCCAGAAGAAGTGGGCTCATGAACAATTCGGCTTCAATGTCATCCTGTGGGCTGTCGATCCGAACGATTGGAAACTCCCCGGTTCCGCCGTTGTCGCGCAACGCATTCTAAGCGAAACCCACGCAGGAAACATCATTCTCGCCCATGACATCCATGCACAAACCATCGACGCCATGCCGGAGGTTCTCGATGGATTGCTCGCCAAAGGCTTCAAATTCGTGACCGTCAGCGAACTGATCGCCATGGAGCGCGCCGCCGCCGCCCAGCCGAGTTCTTCTCCCTCAGCAACCGCAACTTCCGCTCCCGTAGCCGCGCAGACATCCAAAAAGAAGCATAACTGACCAGATTTGCTGTCGGCTGGATACTTAGGGCAGACCAACCTTCCTTTCCTCTTGCCATTCCCGAGCGGTTCTCAGATTGTCGCCGCAATTCCGAATGACCCACGTTTTTCTATCCCGCCTCTTCAGCACGCTCGTCCTTTGGAGTGCCGTATTGTGGACGATTTTTGTCGGCTACGAACTCGGCTTCTTTGTCATGCTCGCAGCAGTGGGACTGGCAGCGCTCTGGGAGTTTTACCGAATGCTCGACCACAAGGGGCTCCCCAATTTCAAGATCGTCGGGATGATCTGCGGAGTGGTCATGCTTGGCGGCTCCTTCCATTATTACCGCTCGCTGGGGCCATCGCAGTCCTACGACTGGGAAATGATCTCGCTGGTTGGTTTTTTGCTAACCGTGTTCACCCGGCAAATTTTCAAGGACCTGCGCGAGGTCTCGCCGCTCCCGACGATGGCCTTCACGCTTTTCGGGCTCCTCTACGTCATCTGGATGTTCAACTTCGTGAACAAGATCGTCTATCTCCTGCCCCGTTCGGTGGACGGTCATGTCACCGGCCAGTTTTACGTGCTTTATTTGATCGTAGTCACGAAATTCAGCGACATGGGGGCTTACCTCACCGGCACCGTGATTGGCAAACACCGGATGGTTCCTCACATCAGTCCCAAGAAAACCTGGGAAGGCTTCGTTGGAGCCCTCGCGTTTTCGCTATTGGGCAGCTACGGGATGTTCTACTTGATGCCCAAGCACCTTTCGCTGCTCAACTGGACGAACGCCACCCTTCTGGGCCTGCTGCTTGGGTTCGCCGCCATCGTGGGCGATCTGGCGGAATCCATCCTCAAACGGAGCACCGAAACCAAGGACTCCGGCAGCTTCCTCCCCGGCATCGGCGGCGCGCTCGATTTGATCGACAGCCTGCTCTTTACCTCGCCGCTTTTATTTTTCTATCTTAGAGCCATTATTGGAGTGGGATGAAAAACGTTGTCGTTCTAGGAGCCACAGGGTCCATCGGTCAAAGCGCTGCCAAAGTCGCCCGGGATATTCCCCAGCGCATGCGGATCGTCGGCATGTCGGCGCACCGCAACCTTGCGCAGCTTGAAGAACTCGCCGGGCAATTCCCCGACGCCGCCCTCTGCATCACCGACGAAACCACCCCGACTCCCGACACGCTGGGACGATGTCGCAAAGTCCTCCGGGGCGAAGAAGGGCTCATTGAGCTGGCCACGTTGCCCGAGGCGGACATGGTCCTTATCGCCATAGTCGGCACTGGCGGATTACGCCCCGCTCTCGCTGCCATTGAAGCGGGGAAAGACCTCGCCATCGCCAGTAAGGAAATCCTCGTCATGGCGGGCGAGATCGTCATGGAAGCGGCCCGGCGCAAAGGGGGCAACGTGCTGCCCGTGGACAGCGAGCACAACGCCATCTTCCAATGTCTGGAGGGGCGCGATCCCGCCCACGTCCGCCGCCTCATCCTCACCGCCAGCGGCGGCCCGTTCCGCAATATCCCGGCGGGAGCCCTCGAAAGCGTTACCCCGGCCCAAGCGCTCAAGCATCCGACGTGGAGCATGGGTTCTAAAATCACTATCGACTCCTCCACGCTCTTCAATAAAGGGCTGGAAATGATCGAGGCTCGTTGGCTCTTCGGCGTGGAGATGGAGCGTATCGAAGTGATCGTCCACCCGCAAAGCATTGTTCACTCCATGGTGGAATTTGTGGACAGCTCCGTGCTCGCTCAACTAAGCCACTCGGACATGTGTTTCCCGATCCAATACGCCGTCACCTGGCCCGACCGCGTTCCCAACAGCCTGCGACCGCTGGATTTTGCGCAGCTTGCCCGACTGGAATTCGAGGCTCCGCGTCCCGATGTCTTCCCGGCGCTCACCCTGGCCCGACAGGCGGGCGAAACCGGAGGCACCCTCCCCGCCGTGCTCAACGCCGCCAACGAAATCGCCGTCGCCGCCTTCCTCAACCGCCGCCTGAGCTTCCCCGGCATCTGGCAAACCGTCGCTGCCGTGATGGCCGAACACCGGACCATTGCCCACGCGCCGCTCGATGCTATAGTCGAAGCCGACCACTGGGCGCGCACCCGCGCTGCGGAACACATCGCCAAGCCGCGCTAGCCGTAACCTTTTTTATGTCCACCTTACTTCATCTCTTCAATTTCCTCTTCGTCCTGCTGGAGGTCATCGTCCTCTTCAACGCCATCATCATCGTTCACGAATGGGGTCACTTCCTGGCGGCGCGCTGGCGCGGGCTTAAGATCGAGGAATTCGGCGTCTGGTTCGGCAAGCCGCTCTGGAAAAAGGAGATCAACGGCGTGGTGTACTCGCTCGGGACCATCCCTGCGGGCGGTTTCGTGAAACTGCCGCAGCTCGCCCCGATGGACATCATCGAAGGTACAGCCGATGTGCCACGCGAAACCCTCCCCCCCATCTCCGCTTTCGATAAAACGATTGTCGCCTTCGCGGGTCCGCTCTTCAGCTTCCTCTTCGCCATCGTGCTGGCGTGCGCGGTCTATTTCGTGGGCAAACCGCTCCATGAGACGGAGACGACCGCCGTCATCGGGTTCGTCGCGCCGGGATCACCCGCTGAACAAGCCGGACTGCAACCGGGCGATCACATTCTGAAAGTGGATGGCCACCCGGTCCGGGGCTTCAGCGGCATGACCCAAAGCGTCATGTGGTACATCGTCCGTAGCGAAGGGGAGACCATCCCGTTCGAGATCGAGCGCGACGGCCAAATCCTCACCAAAAATTCCACCTGGATCAAAGAGCCCCGTAAAGGCTGGGGCCGCGAAGGCTTGCGCAAGGTCCTCATCGGGCCGGCCATGACCGCCAAAGTCGCCCGAGCTGAATCGAACAGTCCCGCCGCTGCCGCCGGGTTGCTCCCCGGCGACATCATCACCCACGTCAACGGCCAGCGGATTTTCTCTCCGGCGTATCTGTTTGACGCGATGGAGAAACAGCCGGATGCCCCGGTCTATCTCACGCTCCAGCGTGGCGCGGACTGGGTGAACACGGCGCTCCAGCCCAAGAGCATCCCCTCCAAGGACGGGAAACCCGAGTTCGAGACTGGCATCGACTGGGACCCGATGATCACCTTCGCCAAGCCGACACCGTTCCAGCAGATCGCCGACAGCGTCAACGGCATCGGCAACATGCTCGGCGCACTCTTCTCGCCCAAGAGTGGCCTCAAAGCCCAGCACTTCAGCGGCCCGGTCGGCATCGGCAACATCTACTTCCTCATGCTGACCAACCCGGAAGGCTGGCGCATGGCATTGGCCTTCAGCGTCTTCTTCAATGTTAACCTGGCGCTCTTGAATATGCTTCCGTTCCCGGTCCTGGACGGCGGCCACATCGTGCTGGCGTTCATCGAAAGCATCCGCCGCAAGCCCGTGAACATCAAAGTCCTGGAAGCCATCCAGAGCGCCTGCGCCCTGCTCCTCATCGGCTTCATCCTCTATGTGACGTTCTTCGACGTGCAGGACCTGCCTTGGCGAAAGCTGGCGCGGGATAAGGAAACGCCGACGGCAAGCCCGACGCCTGCTGTCAAGTAACCGGTAAGCCAGTCAAGAAATGTCGCCTGAACCCGACTACAGAAATCAGGGTTGCTCTAAACAAGTTTTTTCTGGCTCGGTTTTAGCAGAAAATGCTTTTCCATGGAGAGTGCCAAGTTTAGGAGTTGAAGTGCTAATATGCCCGAATATATCCTTTTGGACGCGGTAGGTTATGACGTTTTGCTGAACTTGGCGGTTTGGGTTTTCGCCATCGTTTGTTTAGCCTTGATCTATCGCCTCCGTGCTCGGTGGCTTCGTTTCAATGAGCCGATCATACCCGCCTGCGTCGTCTGCCTCATCGCGATCATTGCGGTTCTTCTAGCCTTGATTTGCGCACCTTTTTCCATCAATCAGAACTCCGATGACTACCTCTTCGTCGGCCTTTTGACGTTGGTTGTTGATTTACTGGGCATCGCAACCCTGATTGGTTTGGTAATCCTTTGCCTACAGCAACGCTACCGGACCGAGCCACGCGCTTTCTGGACTGTGCTTGTCTGTTTCATTGGTTGTTACGTCTTTTATCCCACCATCATCGCCGCGTTCTGCGTCGTGCAGAATCAGCACAGCCCTTATATCAAGTGGTGTTACGAGCGAGGTCGATATGAGTTACTGGAAGTTTATGCAGATCCGCAGTCCACCGGTTCCGCCATAGTATTTCCATATATTCCCTCGTTGTTACCGGAGCTATGGCGCTTGCGAGCCGCTGCCAACAAATCACCTTCGAGATGACGCAACCGCCAGATGAGCCGCACCCCCCTCAAATGAACGTCCAACTTCACAAGGCTGAACCGTCCGATATGCAAGTGGTTCAAAACCTTGTGGGCTATTATATTTACGACCTGTCTGAATACATGGGATGGCCTTGCACTCCCGAAGGACATTTTGTGGGTTGCGCGCCGTGGCTAACCTTTTGGTCTCAAGAGGGCAAGCATGCGTTTATGCTTCGGTCGGACACTGAAATAGCGGGATTCGCCCTTGTTGACGGCAGTCAAAAAAACCAAGAAATGGACTACTTGATGGCTGAGTTCTTTGTTTTGCGGAAGTTTCGCAGAAAAGGCGTTGGGGAAACCATCGCAAACCAGTTATTCGCCCTTTTTCCCGGCAATTGGGTGGTTTCGCAATTGGTTAAAAATACGCCTGCCGTTGCCTTTTGGCGAAAGGTGATCGGCTGCTACACGAATGGCGTCTTTGTCGAAAAGACGGATTCGACGCAATGGGGAGAAATCAACGTTATTTTGTTCAACAACACGGAGAGCATCAAAGCCGACCGCACCGTGATCAAAGTCGCGTAAAAATCCTTTCCTTCCAAATCTGTGCAATCTGCGTAAGCTGCGGATAGAATGATTCCCACCTCGTCCTCCTACCAGCGGCGCGTGACGCGCGAAGTCCGGGTCGGCAATGTCGGCATCGGCGGCGACAACCCGGTGCGCGTCCAGTCGATGATCACCAGCGACACGATGGACACCGAGGCCTGCATCCGGCAGACGCTCGACCTCGCTGCCGTCGGATGCGAGATCGTCCGCATCACCGCTCCCACCGTCAAGGACGCCGCCAATCTGGAGCACATCGCCAAGGGCCTGCGCGCGCGTGGCTGCGATGTTCCGCTCGTCGCCGACATCCATTTCAAGCCGGAGGCCGCATTCGAGGCCGCCAAGTGGGTCGAGAAAGTCCGCATCAATCCCGGTAACTACGCCGACTCGAAAAAATTCCAGATCGTCGAATACACCGATGCCCAATACGCCGAGGAACTCGACCGCATCCGCGAACGCTTCGCCCCGCTTGTCTGCTTCTGCAAGGAGCGCGGCGTGGCCCTGCGCATCGGCACCAATCACGGCTCCCTGAGCGACCGGATCATGAACCGCTACGGCGATTCGCCGCTCGGCATGGTGGAGAGCGCGCTGGAGTTTGCCCAAATCGCCCGCGAAAGCGACTACCACGACCTCGTTTTCTCCATGAAATCGAGCAACGTGAAGGTGATGATCGAAGCCTACCGGCTCCTGGCCACGCGGCTCGACACGCTGGGGCCGGACTGGAACTACCCGCTCCACCTCGGCGTCACCGAGGCGGGCGACGGCGAGGACGGGCGGATCAAGAGCGCCATCGGTATCGGCTCGCTGCTTTGCGACGGCTTGGGCGACACCATCCGCGTCTCGCTCACCGAGGACAGCGTTCACGAAATCCCCGTCGCCTACGCCATCCTGCAAGCCGCCGGATGCCGGATCACCAAGACCGAATACGTCGCCTGTCCCTCGTGCGGGCGGACACTCTTCGACCTCCAAGAGACCACCGCGCGGGTCAAAGCCTCGACGAACCATTTGAAGGGCGTGAAAATCGCCATCATGGGGTGCATCGTCAACGGCCCCGGCGAAATGGCGGACGCCGATTTCGGCTACGTCGGCGGAGCGCCGGGGAAGATCAACCTTTACGTCGGCAAGACCCCCGTGAAGTTCAACCTTCCGCAAGCCGAAGCCGTGGACCGGCTTGTCGATCTCATCAAAGAGCACGGGAAATGGGTGGAGAGGGAGGGGTAGCCAACGCCTCGCATCACTTGCACCGGATGCAACTCGCCCAATTACTCTTCAAATCCTGTGCGGCTCAATCCCGTTGGGTGGACCTGCTGCTGATTCGTTGTTTTGCGATTGCGCTGGGGCTGCTTGGCTCTCTCTACACGTATGTTTGGATCCGCTGGCTGATCATCCCCTTCGTGCCCCATCCACGCGCATGGCTTGATCCCTACATGTTCATTGGAATTCCCATGGTCATTTTTGCCATCGGTCTTTTCCAAATCTCACGCCTTTTTGTGCTCGTCACGGCGCTCTTGGCTTTCCTCATTGCTGTGTTTTTCGCCATTGGCGCATTCAAAATGAGCAGCGGTTTAGACTATCGGGCTATGATTGTATTCTTCTCGTTTCTGCTTTTTTCAAGTCGGCTCACTTACATTGGGCTGTCAAAATAACAGCGCCGACATCGCTGCCATGCTTTCTGTTTTTGCGCGTTTTGCGCATTTTTGCGGCTATTGCCTCTCCGCCTCATCCCCTCTGGATCACGCTTGTATTTACAGCAGCCGTTCCGCATAGTAGCCCTCTTTTTCCATGGACTCCACCCGTCACATCGCCCACCACGTCCGTCCGATCCCGAAGTCTGGGATTCGCGACTTCTTTGAGGTCGTACAGACCATGAAGGACGTCATCTCGCTTGGTATTGGCGAGCCCGACTTCGATACGCCTTGGAACATCCGTGAAGCCGCCATCTACTCTCTGGAGCAAGGCCGCACCCATTACACCTCCAATCTCGGCCAGTTGAACCTGCGCACCGCCATCGCCCGATACGTCGAGCAGCATTTCCAGATTTCCTACGATCCTCACACCGAGGTGATCGTCACCGTGGGCGTTTCCGAAGCAATCGACCTCGCCCTGCGTGCGCTGCTCAATCCCGGCGACGAAGTCCTCTACCACGAGCCGTGCTACGTGAGCTATAACCCGAGCATCGTGCTTGCTCACGGCGTCCCCGTGGCCGTCGCCACGCGCCCGGAAGAGGCGTTCCGCGTCACGGCGAAATCCATCGCCAAGAAGATCACCCCGCGTTCCCGCGTGCTGATGCTCAACTTTCCCACCAATCCGACCGGCGGCACGCAGACCCGCGAGGAGCTGACCAAGATCGCCGCGCTTTGCGTCAAACACGACCTCGTGGTCCTCACCGACGAGATTTATAGCGAACTGACCTACGACGGCGTGGAGCATGTCTCCATCGCTTCCCTGCCGGGAATGCGCGAGCGCACCATCTTCCTGCACGGGTTTTCCAAGGCGTTTGCCATGACCGGCTTCCGCATCGGTTACGCTTGCGGCCCAGCGGTGCTCATCGACGCGATGATGAAAATCCACCAATACGGCATCCTCTGCGCCAACACCACCGCCCAGGACGCGGCGCTGGAGGCGCTTGAAAACGGGACGTCCGCCGTGGAAACGATGCGCCGCGAATATGAGTCGCGCCGCAACTTCATCGTGCGCAGCCTCAACGACATCGGGCTGGAATGCCTCAATCCGCTCGGCGCGTTTTATGTGTTCCCGAAGATCACCAGCACTGGCTTGAGCAGCCGGGAGTTTTCGCTTGGGCTGCTGATGGAAAAGAAAGTCGCCTGCGTGCCCGGCGGAGCCTTTGGCCCCAGCGGCGAAGGGTTCGTGCGGTGCAGCTACGCCACGAGCCTAGATGAGATCAAGATCGCGATGAAACGGATGGGAGAATTTTGTAAAGAGGTGAAAGGTAAGTGCTAAAATCCAATCGAGAATTAAAGCATGAGTGCCGTTAAAAAATCACTCTCCCGGATCTCGTTGGGGTTATGTACTGCGGGAGTGCTCTGGCCGCTCGTGTTTGTCGCAGACTCAGCTCTCGCACTAGAAACAGCCACAATGGGGTTGGCTCTGATTTTTGCGATGTTGAGCTGGCGCGAACGCCTCAGCAAAATTGCTTTGAGCTTGATTCTCCTCGCCACTATTGCCCTTTCGATTTTCATTCCACGCTGGTACTCACAGACAGCGAGAATTCGGCACGCGCATTTAACTTCGGCGTTGGAACAGTGCCGAATCAACACGACGCAAATCCATTCGCCAATCGAACAAGACGCCAAGGCCAAGGAACAGCCTTCGCCCACGCCTCTTCCCAATTAGCAATTTTATGACTCCTTCCGTTAAAAAAGCCATGCTCCTTGCCGCCGGACGCGGTACCCGGATGCGCGAACTCACCGATGACTTGCCCAAACCGATGATCGCCGTGCGCGGAAAGCCTATCCTCCAACACATCGTCGAAGGGCTCGCCCAGGCGGGTGTGACGGACATCCTCATCGTCGTCGGCTACCGCAAGGAAGTCGTCACGGACTTCTTTGGCGATGGCAGCAAATTTGGCGTCCGCATCAGCTACGAGACTCAGGTTGTCCAGGACGGCACCGGGCGCGTGGTGGAGCTTGGCAACGCTTTTGCCGGGACCGACCCGTTCATCCTGAGCTATGGCGATATTCTGGTGGACCCGGTCAACTACATCCGGCTCGCCAGCCCTTGCCGCGAGGAGGCGATCATCAGCGTCAAACGCAACGAGGATGTCAGCAAAGGCGGCGCGGTCTTCGTCAACGAGCGGTTTGAGCTCACCGATCTGCGTGAAAAACCGAAACCGGGCGAACCGACCAGCCCGTGGTACAACGCCGGAGTTTATACCTTCCGACCGAGCATCTTCGACTTTACCGCCAAGCTGGAACGCTCCCCGCGCGGCGAATTCGAACTCACCGATGCCATCCGTGCTTTGGCGTTGAGCGGCCACCTCGTCCAGGCGTATAAACTGACCGGCGAATGGGCCGATGTGCGCGACCCGGAAGTCCTCGCCGAACTCAATAAGTAAAAATTCCGCAAAAAGCGTAAAAAGTAGCCTGCGCGTCTTTTCTCTTCTCTATTTCCCTTTAGCAATTCGCAATTCCTTTCCTTATGGCCAAAAAACAGAGCGGTATTTGTTATCTCACCGGCGCGGGGCCGGGCGACCTCGGACTGGTGACGCTCAAAGCGCGCCACGTCCTCGAAACCGCCGAAGCTGTCGTGTATGACTACCTCTGCAACCTGGAGATGCTTGCTTGGGTTCCCAAGGAGGCTGAAATCATCTATGCCGGGAAAAAGGAGGGCGTGCACACGATCCCACAGGAGGAGATCAACGCCCTGCTCATCAAGCTCACCAAGGCGGGCAAGCGCGTGGTGCGGCTTAAGGGGGGCGATCCGTTTCTCTTCGGGCGCGGCGGCGAGGAAGCCGAGGCGCTTGCGAAAGCGGGCTTGCCGTTTGAAATCATCCCCGGCGTTTCCTCGGCCCTCGCCGTTCCGGCCTACGCGGGCATTCCCGTCACCCATCGTGACTACAACGCCCAGTTGACCATCTTTACCGGGCACGAACACCCCTCCCGGCCAGAGCAGGCCATTGATTACGCGCAAATCGCTGCGCAACCTGGCACCAAGGTCATGCTCATGGGGATCACGCGGCTCGAACAGATCGCCTCCAAGCTCATTGAGCACGGTGCATCCCCCGCTTTACCTGTTGCGCTCATACGCTGGGGAACCACTCCCCGCCAGCAAACCGTGCGCGGTCCGCTCTCGGACATCGCCCAGATCGCCCGCGAAGCCGGGCTCACCGCCCCGGCAGTCGCCGTGTTCGGGGAAGTTGTCGGCTTGCGCGACAAATTGAACTGGTTTGAAACCCAGCCTCTCTTTGGCAAACGGATCGTCGTCACCCGTACCCGCAGCCAAGCTGGTGCGCTCTCGGAGGAACTCCGGGCGCTCGGCGCGGAAACTTACGAACTTCCCACGGTGCGCATCGAGCCTCCTGCCGATCTCCTCGAATTCGGCCAGCTCGTGCAGGACTGCCACACCTACGACTGGCTCGTCTTCACGAGCGTCAACGGCGTCAACGCCTTCTTCACTCTCTTCTTCAAAATCTACGACGACACCCGCGAGATCGGCGGAGTGCGCATTGCCGCTGTGGGACCAGCAACCGCCGCCCGGCTGCGCGAATTTCACCTACACATAGACCTTGAGCCTGAGCAGTTTGTGGCTGAGGCCGTGATCAAGGCGTTCCAAAAAGACCACACCGTCGAGAACGAAAAAATTCTGATCATCCGGCCAGAAAAGGCACGGGATGTTTTGTCCAAAGAGCTTGCCAAAATGGGGGCGATTGTTGATGAAGCGGTAGCCTACCGAACGGTCCCGGAGACCGACGCCGTCGGGATCGCTCGTTTCCGCGAGGAAGGTGCAGATCTCGTGACGTTTGCAAGTTCTTCTGCCGTGGAGAACTTCATGGCACTGAAACTGCCGCTCCTGGCGGGCCTGCGGACAGCCAGCATCGGCCCGGTGACTTCCCAAACCATGCGGGAACTCGGTCTGCCCGTGGACATCGAGGCCAAACGCCACGACATCCCGGGTCTCGCCGCTGCGATTCGCGATTATTACGACTAACACAGGCGACTCAGCGGGTAACAATGCCCTCCCCTGATGTTCCCTTCTGCTCTCCCGACCGTCAAAAAAGCATCCCCCCTCTCCGCCTATACAAACAAACAGCCACCGTCCGCGCTTGGCGGAACGGTGGCTGTTTTAAAGGGATGCGGAACCCGTTACGAGTTGAAGCGGAACGACTTCATCTTGGCGCGCTTGGCGTTCGCGCGCGCTTTGCGCTTGGTCTTCTGGGTCGGGGTCTCAAAGGCGCGTAGGCGACGCACTTCCTCCATCACTCCCTCGTTTTCGAGTTTGTTCTTGAGACGCTTGAGCGCGCGGTCGATGGGTTCCCCTTTGCGAACGAGTACTTCTGGCATGATGTTCTCCTTTTGCGGTCCGATTTCTTTGGTAAATTGTCTAAAATTGAAGGCTTTTACAAGCTTTGTTATTCGCTCTGGAGCAGACGGGGCTGTTCCAATGCGAGGGGTGATATTAGGAAGTATCTGGGGTTTCGTCAATCGGAGGTTTTGGTTTTTTTGTGCTAAGGAGGTTTGAAGCCTGAATTTCTCAAAAACGGGGGCTTTTTGCTTCCAGACTTCGCAATTATTGACATGATTTGGGGACTTTGGGGGCTATTATGACCCCGTTTTCGCCATTATGGGCCACTTTTCCAACCCTATTCTCCCTGGTTTTCACCCCGATCCGAGTATTTGCTGCGTGGGAGCGGATTATTACCTCATAACAAGCAGTTTTGAGTTTTTTCCGGGGGTGCCGCTGTTTCATTCGACCGATTTGGTGCATTGGCGGCAAATCGGCCATGTGCTGACCCGCGAGAGCCAACTCCCGCTGAAGGGGGCTCACCCCTCGGGGGGAATTTATGCGCCGACGATCCGTTATCACCGGGGACGCTTTTATATGGTGACGACGAATGTGTCCGGAGCGGAGGGATGCAGGGGGCATTTTTATGTTTGGACGGATGATATTGAGGGGACGTGGTCGGACCCGGTTTGGGTGGAGGGTCGGGGGATTGATCCTGATTTGTTTTTTGATGAGGACGGGCGGGTGATTTTCACATGCACGAACTGGAAGGCGGAGATTGATATTGCAACGGGCAAGGTACTGACGCCTTTGCCGCGTTGGGAGGGGACGGGGGGACATGCCCCGGAGGCGCCGCATCTTTACCGGATCGGCGATTTTTATTACACGATGCTGGCGGAGGGCGGGACGGAATATGGGCACATGATTACGATGGCGCGCAGCCCCCGAATCGAAGGGCCGTTTGAGCCTTGCCCGCGGAATCCGATTCTCTCGCACCGGAGCCGACCCAGCCCGATCCAATCGACCGGACACGGGGATTTGGTGCAGGCTCCCGATGGGCGGTGGTGGATCGTGTTTTTGGGGACGCGTCCGGTGCGCTATCCTTGGACGCATCACATCGGCCGGGAGACGTTTCTTGCGCCGGTGACGTGGCAGGACGGGTGGCCGGTGGTGAATGGCGGCGAGTTGGTGACGCTGGAGATGGAGGCGGAGGGGGTGCCCGATGCCACACCCGCGCCTGCGCTTTTTGAGGATCGCTTTGACGAGCCTGCCTGGCGGCTCGAATGGAATTTCCTGCGCAATCCGGTGGAGTCAAATTACCGCCGGGGAGCGGAGGGGTTGAGTTTGCGCTGCTCGACGGTTTCTTTGGATGACTTGGATTCGCCGACGTGGGTGGGACGGCGGTTGGAGCACCTAGCCGCACGCGCGACGGCACGGCTGGCGTTTGATCCGGCGACGGAAACGGAGGAGGCCGGATTGACGCTCTATATGCGGGCCGGGTTCCATTACGAGGTGGCGCTGGCACGGCGCGATGGGGTGCGCTGTCTCGTGGCCCGCAAGCGGGTGGGCTCGATGACGGAAGAAAAAGTGGTCGCGCTACTAGAGGCAATGGCGGAAGTGGAGCTTTCGGTGGAAGGTGATGGCCAGTGGTTCGACCTGGGCTATCTGGACAGGGATGGGAAGCGCATGAGCGTGCTGCGCGGGGAGGCACGATTTCTTTCGACGGAAATCGCGGGCGGGTTCACCGGCCTTTATGTGGCGCTCTATGCGCAGGGCGGAGCGGCGGAGGGTGGAGCGTGGGCATGGTGCGGACGGTTTGTTTATGATGCGGCGTGAGGTTGCGACTCCGGGGCATGGGAACCTGTCAAAAAATGTTGCCTTCCTCTATCCGTGTGTCCGCCTATTCCCGTGATCAGCTACCGGATAGGCCCAATGCGTGAAAATGGGTAATAAATTTTCACGGCTTGCCCGTAGATATTTACGTTCGGGATGCCTCCCCATATGCGACTGTCTGCGCTATTCGCAATGTTGTCGCCTAATACGAAGAAAGATGCCTCTGGAACCACATACGAGGACTCTTCTGAATTCAAGAAAGCGCCAGGAAAAGACATATTGGTGTAATTGAGAGCGGGGAGACCATCAGCTGGAGTCATTTTCTTCCCATTTACAAGGAAAGCTCCATTTTGGATTTGGACCTTCTCGCCAGCGAATGCAACAACGCGCTTAACGTAAATGCTATCTCCGTGAATGCCTGCGATCCCTTGGGTGTGGAATGCTACAACATCACCTCGTTTTATCGGTTTGAATAAGTAAGCAACACGGTTCACGATCAAGCGGTCACCAGGATACAATGTCGGAACCATGGATTTAGTCGGAATGGTGAAGGCGTGAACAATGCGAAGGACGGGCTCAGGAAGTAATGCCAGGAGCAGGAAACAGGCGGCAAAAACGAGCCACTTACGTCGTGTCATTACCCCTGGGCGAAAGCTGTCGACCAACATGATTATTGTGAGAAGTGGAAGAAGCGCCATTCCTAGGATGACGGGAACGGAGTAAGTCACTAACGCGAAGGATGTAACGACTTGAAATACCAGCAACCCCGCGAACTACAATATCCCTCGCTTTGTGAGTCCGGCCCGATATAGACCGAACCCTGGAACTAGGAGGCTTTGAAATACCCCCGGCCAGCGTGTGAACTTTACGTCCGTTGCCATTGACGGATCATCCTTGTCGCTGAGTTCTGGAGACATTTTTGAATAAGACAGTTCTGAGTGCTCCGGGGTCAAGCAAAACGTCGGATTTCAAGATGACATTTCCTTGGAGATAGGGGGGCTGGCAACATTTCTTGATAGATTCCCATGCCCTCATATGGAATTCCACGCGGCGTGATTGAACACCGGTGCGCATTGCGGTGACTTGGGTTACTCCAATGCTGCGCGGCGTAGGGCGTTGTAGTTTTCCACGGGGATGTAGTCGGTGATGGAGTTGCCGCTGCCGAGGCCGAAGCCGCCGCGCGTTTGGGTGCGCTCGATCATGGCTTTGCAACGGCGGTAGATGGCGTCGGGGGTTGCGCGGCAGAGGAAATCGACGTCGATGCCGCCAAGAATTGCGATGCGCGAGCCGTATTTTTCGTAGGCGTCTTCCACGGGCAGGATGGTGTCTTCGTAGGAATGTTTTCCGTCGAATTGCAGATCGTTGATGATGTCTTCCCACAGCAGTTTGAGTTCTCCGCAGGAGTGCAGAATCGCGGGACGGCCCGTGGCGTGGATTGTCTGCACGAAGCGCCGGTGCCAGGGGAGGATGAGTTTGCGCATGTGCTCGGGAGCGAGGAAGGGCTGGGATTTGAAGCCCCAATCGTCGTTGACGAAGGCTGCGCCGACGTTGTCGTGTTGGAGGCCGAGTTCGTAATAGCGCAAGAGGCGCGAGCCGATGGCGTCGGTGATTTCCTGCACCAGTTCCGGGTCATCTTCGAACATGAAGCACAATTCTTCGTAGCCCAATAGGCTGACGAGATTCTCCAGCACGCCGCCACTGGTGAAGATCATGAGTTTCATTCCGTCGGGCACGTAGGGTTTGAGCCGTTCGAGCGCCTCCCAATCCGTTGCTTCGGGATCGGGCCAGGGATATTTTTCGAAGCTCGCGCGATCGTGGATCGTGCCACCGTGCGCCATGCCGATGCTCTCGACTTTACCGCGCTCGGTGGCGGGGAAATTCATCCCACGGTAATGATGGTGCGGAAGCACGGTGTAGTCATAGCCTGCGGCACAAAATGCTTTTACGTAGAGGCGCAGAAAGTGATCGGAGTCACCGGATTCGCGGTTGATCGGTTCACCCGCAAGCCGCTCGATGTGTCCTTTGTTGATGATGAATTCAAACAGCACGGGTTTCGCCGTGGGACGGCGGACCAGCAGGTCGAGGATGTTTTGAAAATTCGGCTCGTGTTTGGGGGTGTTCATATTTTGGGGAAGCTCGTATTCGTAATTTTTGCTAGGTGTGGCTCTTAAAAACAAGGCGCGATTGGAAAAATGACAGGGCAAGATCGGGGATCACCATTCCTGCTTTCCTCTCTCGCTCCTTTGGGATAACCTTGAATCCTCTACCCTCAACCTTTCCCTTTCCCCATGCCAAACTCCCCTGCTCTGCTTTATCTCGGCTCGTTGAAATCTTGGATGGCTCCCGAGTGTGTGTCGGTGAACCGGCTTCCGATGCGGGCTTCGCTTTTCCCGTTCCCTTCCGCGCAAGCGGCGCGTTCGCTGGACGCGAAGAAGTCGCCGTGGGTTCAGTGGCTCGACGGGAAGTGGCGTTTCAAGGCGGTGGCGCGCCCGGAAGAGGTGACGGCGCAGGATGTGGCGGCAAAGACGGATCGCTCGGGTTGGGATACCATCGAGGTGCCGGGAACGCTGCCACTGCAGGGCTATGGCAAGCCGCATTATACGAATGTGCAGATGCCTTTCGTGGATGAGCCGCCGCAGGTTCCGGACGAGAATCTAACGGCTATTTACGCAACGGAGTTCACGGTATCGGAGACGTGGGTGGGACGGCGCGTGGTGCTGCATTTTGGCGGGGCGGAGAGTGTGCTTTATGTTTATGTGAATGGTCAGCCGGTGGGGTTGAGCAAGGACACGCGGCTGCTTTCGGAGTTCGATGTAACGGCGTTTGTGAAGCCCGGAGCCAATCGGCTGGTGGCGGTGGTGGTGAAGTGGTCGGACGCGACGTTTATTGAGGATCAGGATCAATGGTGGATGGGCGGGCTTTACCGGAGTGTTTATGTTTATGCGACGGATCACGCTTATGTGCGCGATGTGTTTGCGCGGGGCGATCTGAAGCACGATTTGAAGCGGGGGGTGTTCCATTTGACGGTGAAGGCGGGGTTCACGGGGCGTTCGCAGTTGGGATGGAAGGTGCGCGCGCAGCTTTATGGCGCGGACCGCAAGGCGGTTTTCCCGAAGGCGTTGGAGACGACGGCTCTGCTCCGGGGGAATCCGTTTTTGTTTGAGTTCAAGGAGAAGGTGGCGCAGGTCAAGGCGTGGTCGGCGGAGACGCCACAGCTTTATACGTGCGTGGTGACGCTGATCTCTCCAGAGGGAGAAGAGGTGGAGCACACGGCTTGCCGCGTGGGGTTCCGGCGGGTGGAGGTGCGCGACCGCAATCTGCTCATCAATGGCAAGCGGGTGCGCATTTGCGGGGTGAACCGCCACGAGCATGACGGGGTGACGGGCAAGACGCTTTCGCTGGAGTCGATGATCCAGGACATCCGGCTGATGAAGCAGAATAATATCAACGCGGTCCGCACGAGCCATTACCCGGACGATGAGCGTTGGTATGATCTTTGCGACCAGTATGGGCTCTACTTGATCGATGAGGCGAATTTGGAGAGTCACGCTTATGTGAACCAGATCAACAGCGAGCCGCGTTATGCCTCGGCGTTTTTGGAGCGCGGGTTGCGGATGGTGGAGCGGGATAAGAATCATCCTTCGATTATCATTTGGTCGCTGGGGAATGAGTCGGGCTATGGGCCAAATCACGATGCGATGGCGGGGTGGATCCGGCATTATGATCCGTCGCGTCTGCTCCATTACGAGGGGGCAATGCATGAGGTGGGCGATGGGCCTGCTAACTGGGAGCGTGGGCAGATGGCGTCGGATTTCATTTGCCCGATGTATCCTTCGATTGAAGATATTGTGAAGTGGGCAAAGAAGGGAGAGGAGAAGCGCCGTCCGCTGATCATGTGCGAGTTTTCGCACGCGATGGGGAACAGCAATGGATCGCTGGCGGATTATTTCGAGGCGTTTGACACATATCCGGGACTGCAAGGCGGATATATTTGGGAATGGGTGGATCACGGGATCAAACAAAAGACGCCGGATGGGCGTGAATACTGGGCTTACGGCGGGGATTTCGGCGATGTGCCCAATGATTTGAATTTCTGCTGCGACGGGCTGGTTTCCACGGATCGTGTCCCCCACCCCGGCTTGAATGAGATGAAGTATCTCTCGCGTCCGGTGAAGGTGACGCTGAAGGATTTTCAGGAGGGGTTGCTGCAAGTGGCCAACCGCCAGTATTTTACGAGCCTGGAGGGGTTCAAGGGGACGTGGGAGCTTTCCGTGGACGGGGTAGCTGTGGCCAAGGGAAATCTGCCCAGGTTGAAGACGGCTCCTGAAACGAAGGAGAAGGTCAAGATTGCGTTGAAAGCGCCTGCGGTCCACGCGGGGCAAGAAGTGCATTTGACGGTGCGGTTTTTCACGGCGCGGGCGACGGCTTGGTGCGCGGCGGGGCATGAGGTGGCGTGGGATCAGTTTGCGATTCCTGCCAGCGAGTTACCTGTGACTGCGGTGTTGCCGACACGTCCCGTGGAGGGTGCGCCGGTTGCGGTCAGGAAATCCGCAGCGGGGTTTGCCTTGAGCAATGATCGCTTTTCGGTGGAGGTGAACGGTAAGACCGGACGTATTGAAAACTATTCCATAGGAGGAGAGACGCTGATCGAGGCGGGGCCGCTGCTGAACATCTGGCGGGCGCCGACGGATAATGACGGGCTCAAGGGTTGGGATGAAAAGAACAAGATGCTCCACAAGTGGCGCGAGTGGGGCCTGCCGGAAGTGACCGTGCAAACGCAGTCGGTGGTGGCGAGCGCGCGCAGGGATGGCTCGGCGGAAATCGTGATTGTGCAGGAGGGGGTCTGCCCCGGCAATGGGGCGAAGGTGAAACATCGGCACCGTTATCTGGTGCTGCCCTCGGGGGAGATCGCCGTGGACAATACGTTCGTGGTGGACCGCAAGCTGGACGATCTGCCGCGCTTGGGGGTGACGCTGGTTCTGCCGGGCGGTTTGGAAAAGCTTGAATGGTTCGGACGTGGCCCGCTGGAGAATTACTGGGACCGCAAGAGCAGCGCGGTGGTGGGGCAGTTCCAGAGCACGGTGACGGAGCAATACTTCCCCTTCGCGGTGCCGCAGGAGCACGGGAACAAGACGGAGGTGCGGTGGATTGCTTTGCAATCAGCCAAGGGGGCGGGCGTTCTTTTTGCCGCATCCGTGCAGCCATGGATGGAGGCTTCGGCCAGCCATTACTCGATTGCCGACCTTTACCAAGCCAAGCATCCGACAGACTTGAATCCTGCTCGGGAGGTTTTCCTGAATTTGGATTACGCGCAGCGGGGGATCGGCACGAATAGCTGTGGACCAGATACGCTTCCAAAACATCGGATCACTGCGGGGACACACCGATTCTCTTACCGGATTCAGCCATTTTGCAGCTAGACGGTCTAGGGTATCTGCTGCGATTTATCAGCGCATTTTCTCTTGATACTGCCGCTGGGTAGGCTGGTGCTTGGGCGCGAGAAAAATATAAAGCAAACCGCTTAGTCTTTCACATCAACTTGACGATGGAGTGGTGTTCGGATGTGGCGGTGGGATTTGTCTGTCCCTATGCTTTGAAAGCCCACGCGAAATAATGCAACGCATCCCAAAAATGCCGCGGGCGATAAGAGCATACCCAAAGGCACAAACGATGTAACCCATTCCTGGAATGTCATTATGTGTTGTTGAATCGAAGTAGGCCATCCGCCAAAACCCCCATGCAAAGATAATCAGAAACGGGAATCCGAAGGAACGTAGCCCGGAACCCGGCCGCAGAAAAAAGGGGAGCACAAACACACTCAGGACAAAAACTCCTTGGATTGCAAAGTCAGTGATGGAAAGGGACGTGTATTCTTGAACTGCATGGGATTGTTGCGGGTTAATACAAAAATCCATCGGAAAATCACGCCAATCCTCGATGATATACGGAGGTTTCCGGCCTTTTATGTACAAGCCAGGATACAGGAACGGTTCTCCATTTTCAGACAGCAAAATAATAACCCGGCTGCCATTTGCTCTGAACGTCCATTTGCCGTTTTTCGTTTCTGTCGCATTCCCACTCTCCTTGGACGAGCGGGAGGGAATGTCATTAAACACAAAAGTGCCATCCTGATTGAAACTCATCCAGGCTTGTGCATCAGGATACTTTTTCTTCAGGTAGTTGGCCGTGCCAGGCATTGGAATATACCTGCCGCAAAAATCTTCGCTTTTCGGCTTGTGAACTGTGTTGCTCAGCGATGGCCAAATGAGCGGACATACCACAATGCTGAAGTAGCCTGAGAGAACCAAGAATGCCAGGCCTAGTACAATTTTAAGAAGAAACCGCAGGCAGCGTTTAATGATTGATACGGGGGCATTCATTGTCAGGGTTTATCTGTGATTCCTGCTTTTCATTTATTCCCAAGTAATACTTAGGCATTAAAAAGTGAAAGGCCCGTCAACACAAGTTTGAGGGCCTTTCACTTTTACAATTTTTAAGCTGTCGCTCAGAACGGAATATCGTCGCCTTCCACGTCCAGATCAGGATCAGTGGGTGGCTTGGGTGCCGAGGCAGGACGCCCTTGGGGACGGGATTGCTGCGGCGGACGACTGGCCGGGCGGGAGGAGCGGGGTTCTTCATCGTCGCCCCCTTGACTGCCACCACCGGAACCGCCTTCGCGGCTGCCCAGGAGTTGCATTTCCTCGCCTACGACGCGCAGTTTGCTGCGCTTCTGGCCGGTCGTTTTATCGTCCCAGCTATCGAGCTGGAGGCGACCTTCGATATAGACCGGGCGGCCTTTGCGGAGGTATTCGTTGGCGATTTCCGCCGTGCGGCCCCAGAGGGTCACATCGACGAAGGTCACTTCTTCGCGCTTCTCGCCGTTCTCGGCGGTGTAGCGGCGGTTCACAGCGAGGCCGATCTCGACCAGCGCGGTGCCTTTGGGTGTGTAACGAATCTCGGGATCGCGGGTGACGTTCCCGATCAGCATGACTTTATTCAGACTGGCCATAGGTAAAACCTCGGTTGGGGGTTGGTTTTTTAGAGGGGATGCCGGAGCGGGCGCGCCGGACTAGGCTGCCGCCACTTTCTTGGCGACGAGCTTCTTGTAGTCCTGGCGATAGACCTCGGCGTCGAGCTTGAACTTGGCGTTGAGTTTCTCCAGAACGGCGGGCGTTCCCGCAAAGATGAAGTTGACGTAGAAGCCGGAGTCGAGTTTGCCCTTCACGTAGGAGAAGTGGCGGCGATCCATCTTCTGGACGGATTCGATCTTGGCGCCTTCTTTGGCAAATTCGCCTTCGAGGCGTTCGATGGTTTCTTTAACGGCGTCGTCGCCGCCTTTGATGTTGAGAATGAGGAGTGCTTCGTAACGGTTCATGGTGTGATCTCTCTTAGTTGAATTGATTCATGGCGGCTTGCAAGCCGCGATTTTGGGCAAATGCGATGGCGTCCACGGTCCGGTCGAGGGCGGCTTCCAGTTCGGGTTGCTCTTCGGCGCTAAAGCGCCCCAGAACATGGCCGATCATACCGCCGGGCGCGGCGCTGTCGATACCGATGCGCAGCCTCGGCACTTCCTGGGTGCCGAGGTGTTCGATGACGGACTGCATCCCGTTGTGACCTCCCGCCGAGCCGTCGGGCCGGAACCGGAGTTTACCCAGCGGCAGCGCGAGGTCGTCAAAGACGACCAGCGTTTCCGCCGGGGGGACTTTGTAAAAGTGCGCCACGCCGTTCACGGGGTTGCCGCTGAGGTTCATGAAGCTCGTCGGTTTGCAGCAGACCACGCCTCCGCAGTCAGCCACCATGGCCTTCCATTTCTTCTCCGTACGCCAGATGGCGCCGGAGCGGGCGGCCAGTTTGTCGAGCACCATAAACCCCACGTTGTGCCGCGTGCGTTCGTATTCCTTCCCCGGGTTTCCCAACCCGACAATAAGACGGAAACTTTGCCGCGCGGCTTCCAAGGATTACTTTTTCTCTTCGGTGGCGGCGGGCTTCTTCTCCTTGATGACCTCCGGAGCCGCAGGGGCTTCGGCGGCAGCGGGAGTTTCAGCTTCAGCAGCCACGTTGGGTTCGGCGACGAGGAAGACGGTGGTTTCGGGGTCCACTGCGGTGACACCCGTCGGGAGTTGGATGTCCTTGATGTGGATCGAGTCGCCAATGGCCATCGCGGAGACGTCCACGTTGATGCAATCGGGCAGATCCTGTGGCAAGCACTGGATGGTGATGGAGCGGACGAGCTGCTCGAGGAGGCCACCAAAGCTCTTGACGCCCACCGGTTCGCCCACCGCTTCGACGGGGACGCTGGACTCGATTTCTTCGTTCGCCGAGACGCCGTGGAAGTCCACGTGCAACACTGCTTGGGTAACAGGGTGGTGCTGGACTTCCTGGATGAGCGCCAGGCGGTTGGCTCCACCAACGATTTCGAGATCAACCAGCACGTGCTCGCCCACGGCGTGGGAGAGGAGCGTGTCGATATCGCGCGCGCTCACCTGTAGGGAGACGGGCGTTTCGTTGTGGGCGTAGATCACTGCCGGGACGAAACCCTGGCTTTTGATTTTGTTGACCGCTATACGACCCGTTTCTGAGCGGGTCTGGGCGGTGAGCTTCACTTGTTTGGCCATAGCTTACTTGTTTCCTTTGAGTTCAAATAGCGAACTGACGGATTCATCATTGTGAATCCGCTTAATCCCTTCGCCGAGGAGTTCCGCGATGCAGAGAACAGTGACGGGCACGCCGTCGCAGGTTCTTACCGGCACGCTGTTGGTCGTGATCAATTCGACGATCTCGGACTTTTTGAGCCGTTCGATCGCCAGATCGGATAATACGGCGTGGGAGACCGCCGCATAAATGGTTTTGGCACCGTGCTGCTTGAGAATCGAGGCGGCGCTGGTGATGGTTCCCGCCGTTTCGGTGAGGTCATCCACGATG
>Ga0316227_1000283_pt1 | contig 77546 bp, 78 predicted proteins | sample TBH18019metaG_FD_206012 | JGI IMG/M metagenome (GOLD analysis project Ga0316227, IMG submission 206012) | Freshwater microbial communities from Trout Bog Lake, Wisconsin, USA - TBH18019 | ecosystem: Environmental > Aquatic > Freshwater > Lake > Hypolimnion/Profundal zone | place: USA: Wisconsin... | reverse complement strand
GCACCCGCTGGTCCTGTACGTCCATCGCATTCCACGCCATCCCAGACTCCTCTGCGCCCGCTGCGCGAACGCAGAAGTGTAAAGGATGTCCCGAGACAATGTGCAAAGCATGTCATGAGACTGAACACTCGCTTCTGAGATGTGGGTTATAGAGGTGGCACGATCCGCGGTGGCCCATATCTTAGCGTACCTCCTCAGAACTGGGTGCCCCACATCTCGCTTCTGAGATGTGGGTTATAGAGGTGGCACGATCCGCGGTGGCCCATATCTTAGCGTACCTCCTCAGAACTGGGTGCCCCATATCTCGATTTTGAGATGTGGGAGTTTGCTGCACGATTCGTCTTCGTGTCGTCCATTCCGGCTCGATCGCGACCGCGCCCATTCTACCCCTCGCTTAAGCATGAGTGTTCTATTCTTTAAGCTTTCCCGTTACCCTACATCTCGCCTCTAAGATGTGAAAGTTCGCCACGACACCTTGAACCGTGAACCTCAAACCTAATACCCTGACCCCTGTTCCCTGACCCCTGTTCCGTGACCCCTGTATTCCTGTCAAGGCCCTCGAACCTCCAAAATCCCCCTAACCTGCTCAATCCAAACCATATAATACTTAAAAATACTTGGCATACTAGATACCCTCTATCCCGTATCATTTAAGTAGGGGGGAAAATTATGGCCCGATCTGGATGCGCGCACATCAGCCGGTATGATTCAAAAGTGGGGAAAAATCGTATACCACCCCCCCATATACCGTATACCCCCGGTATATATACTTTTCTCTATGTTTTGAATACTTTGCAAAAATCAGGGTGGGGGGTGGTAGCGCTGGAGGAGTAGCTTGAAACCACTCTGCCGTGTACAGATTCAAAGCTCTACGCAATCGCGCTGCGTGACCGATTAGAATGGAGTTTGTATGAGTTTTCTCTCACCAAATCCGGAGCCGCGGCACGGCTTTGAGACCAGCGACCCCGCATTGCGGACGATTGCCGTCAAAGTCGCGGCGGGCGAGCGGCTCAGCTTCGACGACGGAGTCGCGCTTTATCGTACAGGCGACATACTTGCCGTGGGTTGGATGGCCAACGCAGTGCGTGAGCGGATGCATGGCGACATCGCCTACTTCAATGTGAATCGCCACATCAATCCCACCAATGTATGCGTGGCAAGCTGCCGGCTGTGCGCATTCGGGCGCAAGAAGGGTACTGACGGAACATACACTATGGCGCTGGAGGAGGTATGGCTGACGGCAGCCTCCGGCCTCAGCGAGGCGGTCACCGAGTTCCACATCGTCGGCGGGCTGCATCCTGATCTGCCATTTGAGTACTTTGAAGACCTGATTCGAGGACTGAAGCAGCGCTTCCCCGAGGTGCATATCAAGGCCTTCACCATGGTCGAGGTGGCCTTCTTCGCCAAGCTTTGCAAGATGTCGATCGAGGAGACGCTGCTGCGATTGAAGGCTGCTGGGGTAGACTCATTGCCCGGTGGTGGGGCGGAGATATTTGCCGACCGCGTACGGCACATCATCTGCGATCACAAAATCGACGGAGCGGAGTGGCTGGAGACGGCACGCACGGCACACCGCATTGGGCTACGATCGAACGCGACGATGTTGTATGGCCACGTGGAGAACGATGAGGACCGCGTAGACCACATGCTGCGCCTGCGTGAGTTGCAGGACGAGACAGGCGGCTTCCAGACCTTCATCCCGCTGGCCTTCCATCCCGACAACACCGCGCTGGCACACATCCCAAAGACCACAGGAATGATGGACCTGAAACAGATTGCCGTCGGCCGCCTGCTGCTGGACAACTTCGCCCACATCAAAAGCTACTGGCAGATGGTGTCGCCGCAGATGGCGCAGATATCGCTGCGCTTTGGTGCCGACGACATCGATGGCACGGTGATTGAAGAGAAGATCTACCACGACGCCGGCGCGACCACACCTCAGGGCATGCGGCGTGCGGATTTAGTGCGACTGATTACGGATGCTGGCCGCGTTCCCTTCGAGCGCGACACCCTATATCGCGCAGTCACCCGAAACGAAGACACGTTCACGGTTGCAGTGTGAAGCCAGCTTCGGACAACTAATACCTCCTCGACCGAATCAAACCCGGTAGAGGTATTAATTCATGCGTACTATCACATCGTTTGCACTGGCCGCCATCGCCGGAATCGCTTTGGCGGCGGTGCCCATGGCCAAGGCCCAAATCAGCATCAGCATCGGCGCAGAGCCATCGTGTCCCTATGGCTACTATGACTACGCGCCCTACAGATGCAGCCCATCCGGCTACTACGGACCGTCTTACTTCAACGGCGGGGCCTTTATCGGAGTGGGACCATGGTTCCATGGCGCGAACGAGTTCCACGGCACAGTGAACAACCGTTACGACCCGCAGCACGGCTATAAGGGATCTATGCCTAAGAACGGCGACAAAGCTGATTCCCGAGGCAAAACGTCCGCTTTCAAAGGCAACGAAGAGCGCGACGGACGTGGCAACCGAACTGACGGCAAGGGCAAGAAGTAGGGCAACTGTTTCCGAGGGGTGAACCCAGAAAGACATGATGGGTTCAATCACGACGCAGATACAGATTAAGCAAAAGAGGCTCGGCGGTTGGCCGGGCCTCTACCTTTTGAGCCGTTACGAATCACAGCCCGCAACAGACCTAGTGCCGTTCCAGGGAGGCAACGGCGCGTTGCAGGGTTGCATGCTTCTTGAAGCGCATCGCGGCGGACTTTGCGCCCTGTTCGGAGTCGAAAGAACCATGATCCTGGCCATCCCAGCGAAAGCGCCAACAATCGCCTGACTGGTAGATCTCCGGCTCTGCAGAGTGGGCTTGCACCTTCTGTCCAGGCGCTTCCAATACGTCGTTCATCCTGTTCCTTTCGGTGAATCTTAATCGACTCATTCATGCGATGGAACGGCATGAATGGAATACCCGGCCCGATCTTTACAATGCGATCAATTTGTGGGTTTACGCATAATGTGAAACTCAGCCTCTAAGGTTATCAGTATCTTGCGCAGAGTGCGACAGCATAATGTGATACTGCGTACCCCCATAAGTTGAAACTGTCACCAGGAATTGACGCATAAAGTGAAATTTTATATATCCCGACTGTAAAAAAACCTCCACATCCTACATAACCTACATAAGTTATTTGTATTGTTCGCATAGTGGGCAGTGTAGGTTGTGTTCGTCGTCGGCCCAACCTCCACAACCGTAAGCGGCGGCGACTTCGTGGAGTAGGACCCGAGTCGCATGGTCCAACAGGAATCCGTTACCCGCTGCGCCCAACCGCCGGCTGAGCAGGCCGGCCCTTTTGAGTTTGTGGCCCACCTTCTCTGGGCTGTATTGCAACCTCTCGCCACGGTCCTTCTGAATGCGATTGACTTCAGCCGTGATCTCTCCAACCAGAACCTGGACCTTCCCCTGATGGCAGAGAGAGAGAGCGGCGCCGACAGCGAGCATTCCTAGGCTATCCCGACGCTCTGCGAGTTGGTGTTCGGAAAAAGGTGTGAGTAGCGAAACAAGCTCCGCCCTGAGATCCGGTGCATCCACAATGCATCTCCCTAGAGCAGTTGCAATAGCGTTGAGTTCAGAGGTCAGACCAGACACGGTGAAGTCCGATTGAACGACTGCTGATAGGTTTTCAAGGCGGTAGCCTAGGAGTTGGTTTTGGATACTCTTCCTCGTTTCTGCCGACAAGGGCGCGGCATGCTGTGATTCGACCTCCGGCGCGCGGGATGCGCTGATGTGGAGGTAATTGTGCAATACCGACTTCGCCGGCAGGTCCTCGCCCAAGTAGATGGCCTTGGGGCAGAAATAATCCGGCGGAGGGGACGTTGGGCAACCGTCTGCCTTGATACAAGCCAAATAGCCACGGCCTGTGGAGCTGCCCATCAGCGTGGCCAACCTCGCGCTTAGGGCCGGCTCATTGATGAGCAGTGTGGGGTTCAGCTGCCAACGAATACTGTCCAAGGCGGCACTTGTCAACCCAACCAAGAGGATGGGATGGTAGCAGGTTGCTCTCAGTGTACGCAGCACAACGTCCCCCTCATAAGCGCAACAGGAAATTGCGACACCTGGTGCAAGAGGTAGGGCAACGTGGAACCATGTTGAAAAGGTCCAGAATGTTATAGATCCTGAGCTTCGTGGTGCATATCGTGTCATCAAGGTAGGACGCGTCTGCCCCATAGTGCTCTCTGACGTTCGGCACGACCTGCCTCTCGGCGAGTTGGGCGATCGTGCCTGTGCGGAAACGGAAGAATGGCTCCAGCGCGTTCAGGAAGACAATCTGCTGGTCGCCTTCGTTCCCCGTCGCTTGGAACAACTGCTTTCCGATGCCGGATATCTGCTTAACGACGGAAGGGAATACTATGACCGCATGTTGGAAGTAAATGGTCTTAAGCTCTACCAAGTCCTCGACGAGGGTCGCATCTACTTGCTCTATCCCGACCAATCATCAGACCCAACTATGGTGGAGATGTTGGCCTGGATTGGAGATGGGAAGCCCCATCCTAGGTCTACGAACAACGACAATCAGGGAAACTGAAGAGCAAATGGATTCGGATCGGTGGCGGACGCCAGTCGCCGCGCCCAACTAGTTTTTTGTGCTACCGTCTGGCGGTGATTGGGCTTCGTCAATGCCCACTAGCGGTATGGATGAACGCCTGCTCTCGCCCAGTGAAGATGGTTGGACCGAAGTGGTTGCTCCCAGCCCCATCGCCTTCAACGATCATTACGCCAAGCCGCATGAACTTGACGCCACAGGCATCGCCAGGATCACGGAAGCCTTTGCCACTGCCGCACGCCGCGCGCTTGCCGCCGGATTTGACATTGTCGAGATCCACTCTGCTCATGGCTACCTGCTCCACGAATTCCTGTCGCCACTCTCCAACCGGCGGACAGACCACTACGGTGGCACGTTCGAAAACCGTAACCATACAGGTAGGGAACAACACAGCGTTCAACGTAGGAGAGAAGTGAGGGGGTTTCAGCCAAGATAAGCCGCAGGCGCGTCGGTGATCCCAAACATAGGTGACTGCGTTACTTACAGCGCCAATATTAGCAGAGAGATGGGTCGCCAATGCGCAACTGGGTCGCGCGGTACCGACTTTCTTCAATCTTGGCGCAGGCACTCAGGCAACATTTGCTGACCTCTTTGTACCTGATTTCTCCGTTCGGACGTTCTTATGGACTGGATAGGAGTTGGTGTGCGACATTACCTAAGCTTTTCCCCGAGCAGTGTATTGAATTCATTGAGCAGTTCAGCGTGGTGCTTTGCAAGATACTTCGCAACGCTCGGGTTCTCGTCGACTGGTCGGACTTGGGTCGTACTTCATTTTGCTAGGGATGTCTTTCGTGGCCGCGGATGTAGTTCCCCAAAGCCCACGGGCAAAGCGGCAGGCGGAACCTATTCACCCGCAAGTAAAAGAAAAGATAGGGCTTGAGGAGATTATTGGGTTATTTAGGTTTCTTGATCCTAAGTCAAGGTGGAGTGAACATTAATCATCTAACTATTCTAGAATGAGCGACTTTCACTTTATGGGGTAACGAATTTCACCTTATGGGGTACGAATTTCATCTTATGCGTAAACCCACACAAATTCTACTCTCCTCGGTCGGTTCGTCCTAGCTGCATCCACTGGTGCTGCCGCAGCTCATGCAGCGGTAGCAGGAGCCCGAGCGGGTCATAATGGCACCGCAGGTGGCACAGCTTGGAGCGTCGCCCATGTCGTACATACTCTTCATAGCGTCAGAGGCGTGGTATACGCCGCGGTCGGCCATGGAGTCCTTCGTCTGGGCTGTATTCTCAGCGCGGTTGGAGAGATCGGGAGCGATGCCGTGATGCGGTGGCGTGCGGTCCGCATAGTGGCTGCCCGCTCCGTTGTCGAAGATGTCTTCATCGGAGATGGCCTTGTGGGTGCGTGCTTCGCGTTGCAGGATTGCCTGTGGGCTGGCATCCACTGCCGCAGAAAGTGTCTCCGGTGTTGTGTGCGGCGTAGTCTGTTGCGGATTACGCGCCTCACCCAGATTGGCAATATCCTCGTTGGCTGTGGCCATGTTAACCGTGTTGCCGGGGGCCGTGACCATTCCCGCTACAGGAACGCTGGCCGCAGGGGCGAGACCGGCGAAGAGGTCGAGCTGTGTCCCTGAGAGGAAGCGCATCTGGATCCATCGGAAGATGTAATCCATGATGGATTTGGCGAAGCCGATCTCTGGGTTGCCGGTCCATCCCGAGGGCTCGAAGCGCGTGTGAGCAAACTTCTCGCATAGCACCTTCAGCGGTACGCCATGTTGTAGCGAGATGCTGATGGCTGTGGCAAAGCTGTCCATCAGGCCGGAGACGGTGGAACCTTCCTTGGCCATGCGGATGAATATCTCACCCGGATAGCCATTGGGATACAGGCCAACCGTAATGTAGCCCTCATGGCCAGCGATGGAGAATTTGTGGGTTACGGAGGCGCGCTCGCCGGGCAGGCGATGGCGGCTGGCACGTGGTGGCGCCTGCGCGTCGGCTGCGTCCACGTTCTGCGTGCTGGCGGCCTGAATTTGGGTGAGTTGATGGATAAGCGCAGCATTGGCTGTCTCCAGCGCTGCCAAGCGCTCGGCGGTAGCGGCCAGATTTCTCTCCGCTTCGACTGTGTCAGCCGATGCGGCGGCAATGGCGCGTGTGCCCTTCTTGTCATCCGTCTGGGCTACAACGTTCAGCGGCTGCGTTCCCTTCGAGTTGTCGCGGTAGATGGCGATGGCCTTAATGCCTTGTCGCCAAGCTTGCATGTAGGCCTCGGCAATCTCTTCCACCGAGCAGTCCTGTGGAAGGTTGACGGTCTTGGAGATCGCACCCGACAGGAACGGCTGGGTTGCGGCCATCATCTTGATGTGGCCCATGTAGTGGATGGAGCGCGTGCCTTTGGCCGGCTTAAAGCTGCAATCGAAGACGGCGAGGTGCTCCGGCTTGATACCAGGCGCGCCCTCAATGGTCCCTGTGGCGTCGATATAACTGACGATGGCGTTAACCTGGGCTTCGTTGTAGCCCAGCTTAATAAGCGCTGAGGGAACGGTGGAGTTGACGATCTTGATCATGCCGCCGCCCACCAACTTCTTGAACTTTACCAGGGCTAGCTCGGGTTCTACACCGGTTGTGTCGCAGTCCATCATGAAGCCGATCGTCCCGGTCGGTGCCAGCACCGTCACTTGCGAGTTGCGGAATCCATGCCGCTCCCCGTGGGCCAGTGCTCCATCCCAGGCGTTGCGGCTGGCTGCAATCAACTGCTCCAACTGCGGCACATGAAAAGGCTCTCCACTGGTGCGTGGACTGGTGATGGTGGGCTTGCCAATATTGTTGACTTCGGCGCGGTGCATGCGAATGACGTCCAGGAACGGCTCGCGATTGACGTAGAAACCGGGGCACGCGCCACCCGTGATCTCGCTCTGCTGGGTCAGGGGAGTAGCCGCGCCCAGCGGTACGCAGGATTCGGCAATGCGCGCGGACTGCCAGTAGGCATCGCCGCACAAAATCGAGGTTAGAGTGGCGGCAAAGTCGCGGCCAGCACCGGAGTCATATGGCAGACCAAACGCCATCAACAGTGCTCCAAGGTTGGCATAACCCAGGCCGAGCGGACGGTAGTCGTGCGAGTTGCGCGCGATCATCTCCGTGGGATAGCCCGCCGCGTCCACGATGATCTCCATCGCTGTGGTCACGATCGAGATCGCATAGCGATAGGCAGCAATATCATACTGTCCGCCGGGAGTCAGGAACTTCAGCAGGTTGAAGCTGGCCAGGTTGCAGGCAGAGTCATCCAGAAACATGTACTCGCTGCATGGATTCGAGGCGTTGATCCGTGCCGTGTTCTTGCTGGTATGCCATTTGTTGATGGTGCTGTCGTACTGCATTCCAGGGTCGCCGCACTTCCATGTGGCATCGGCAATTTTGTGCATCAGGTCACGCGCGCGATACTCCTTCACCGGCTCACTGCCCTTGACTGTACGGGTGGTGAAGTTGCCGTCGGAGTCAACTGCCTGCATGAACTCGTCCGTCACGCGCACACTGTTATTGGCATTCTGGAAGAAAATGGAACTGTATGCCTCGGAGTCGGGACCGGAACCGTCGTACCCTGCCTGTACCAGGTGCCACGCCTTGGTCTCTTCCTTCACCTTGCACTCGATAAAGTCTTCAATGTCTGGGTGGTCGATGTTCAAGATCACCATCTTGGCCGCGCGCCGCGTCTTGCCACCGCTCTTGATAACACCGGCAAACGCATCGAAACCGCGCATGAATGAGAGTGGACCGCTGGCTGTGCCGCCGCCCGAGAGCGTCTCCATGCTGCCACGAATGTTGGAGAGGTTGGAGCCCGCTCCAGAGCCCCACTTGAAGAGCATGCCCTCGGTCTTGGCCAACGTCAGAATGGAATCCAGCGAGTCGTTCACCGAGTTGATGAAGCACGCACTGCACTGCGGTTTGGTGTAGCCGGTGACCGAGTACTCCACCCGGCCGGTAGCGGGGTTCCAGTGCCAGTTCTGTGCGTCGGAGTTAGGCTCCAGCCGGTCGCAGCCCACGTTGAACCATACCGGCGAATTGAAAGCGACCTTCTGGTTGAGTAGCAGGTGGGAGAGTTCCGCAAAAAATGTGTCTGCATCGGCTGATGTGGCAAAGTAGCCCCCGCGGATGCCCCAGTCACGAATGCTCTCGGATACGCGCGTGATCAGCGCACGCACGCCACTTTCGCGCTCCGGCGTGCCCACCTGGCCATGCAGGTACTTCGACGCAACAATATTGGTTGCAGTCATCGACCAGTCGCTAGGCACTTCCACGCTCTTCTGCTCAAATATGGTCCGGCCCTTGTAGTCCTGAATCACGGCGTCGCGCAGCTCCCATGTGATCTCGTCGAAGGGAGAGATGCCGGGACGTGTGAAGTGACGAGAGAAGGATAGACCGGCGGTACGTCCGGATGCTGGCCGCTCAGCAGTAAGCGGTTGGGCCGCGGAGAGATTGATCGCGTCGGTATGGGTCTGAATCGGGGTCATCGAGGGTAGGTCTCCTTCTCTCTATTGGATGCTCTGGTAGTACCGGTCCGAGTCTTGCAAAGGGGGCCTGGTAATTCGTATAAAGCTAATAAAATCAGCGACACCGCCCGCGGGCCTCAGTTGCTTAGGCCAGATGGAATTCATCCATACGGATTGCATCATTTAAGAGGTCTGCCAATGCCTCTATTACTGTGGAGAGTCCTGAGGACCAACCGCACATCAATGGAGGCGATAAAGGGGACCGTACTTGCTTTGTACTTTCGATTCGACAGCTATTGAGTTGCAATCGTGAAAGTACCGCCCCCAGTGGGGTGTGTCAAGTATAAAGCACAAGATGTTGTGTTGCCTCAGCGAATACTCCCTATTTCAGGATTGTTAACGGCACATAGTCCAAAAAATAAGGGAAATTGCTGTGGATTTCTCATAATGATGCCAATTCATGCGGGTTTAAACACCTCTAAAAACGCCTTTCCGCCATCCTCCTTAATATCGCCATTGGCTAGTGTCACGCACAATGCCACAGTTAGTGGATAGACGGCATAGATTCTTGAAACCACAACCTCATTTCAGACTAGGGCGCGATGGGGTGCGAGACAAGGCGCAGGAGTGGTGCAGGTACTGTGGACTTTGGGTGTAAAAGTGGAAAAGATGCCTAAATGTGGAAAAACTCCTTTAATGTGGAAAAACCTCTGGAAATAGGAGTTTTTCCGCCAATCCCTCCCAAACCGCCACCTAATCAGATCATAAAACCAACATGCAGTCGCCATAGGAGTAGAAACGGTAGCCCGCTCGGATGGCGTGCGCGTAGGCCGCAAGAACCATCCTATGGCCCTGTTCTTTGTTCTCAATATCGCCAGCCTCCACGAAGGCGGCAACCAACATCAGTAGGGTCGATTTAGGCAGATGGAAGTTGGTGAGTAACCCATTGACCAGGCGAAACTTATGGCCAGGAGCAAGAAAGATCGAGGTCGTGCCGGAGTGTGCCTTCAGCCCGTATTCGCCGCTCAACTCGGCTTCTGCTGCAATGTGCTCCAGTGTCCGTGTTGTGGTGGTTCCAACCGCTACAACACGTCGGCCATCGGCCACAGCACGGTTGAGTGCCTCGGCGGTGACCGTTGGCAGGGTGTAGCGCTCGGCATGCAGACGGATATCTTCTACACACTCCACACGCACCGGCTGAAAGGTCCCCAGCCCCACGTGCAGCGTCAAAGTGGCAATCTCCACACCGCGTTCCTTCAGGGCCACCAGCAGCTCAGGGGTAAAGTGCAAACCAGCAGTAGGCGCGGCAGCCGATCCAGGCTGTTCGCTGTAGACAGTTTGGTAGCGCGCACGATCTTCCTCAGAATCCGCATGCAACGTCTTATCGCGTCGGATGTAGGGTGGCAGCGGTATATGACCGATGCGTGCCAGTCTCACATGGAAGTCCGCCACCGGCGCAAAGCGCAGCGTTCGCTCGCCGAAAGCTCCGGCGGCAACGACCTCGGCTCGCAGCAAAGGCTCTCTTCCGCTCTCCTCAGAAAACAAGAGTGTTTCTCCCGGGTGCACCTTGCGTGCGGGCCGGACCAACGCTCGCCACACAGGCGGGTGCCCCAAATCTTGCGTTTGAGATGTGGGATACGCGTCGTATTCACTCTCTATCTGTTCGGTCAGCAGAACTTCGATCAGCCCGCTGGGTTGGGGCGAGTTGTACTGCGTGTTTGCACCGGCGCGGGTTGCGAACAGACGTGCAGGAAGTACGCGAGAATCGTTGAGAACCAGTAGATCACCCGGCCGTAAGTACTCAGGCAAATCCAGAAATCTGGCGTCCTTGATCGCCCGCGAGATAGGTTCTCCGGCCCCTGTTCCCTCTGCACTGTTCCCTGTATTTGCACGGTCTAGCACCAGCATCCGGCTCGATCCGCGCTCTGCGGGCGGATGCTGCGCAATCAGTTCTTCCGGTAGATAGAAGTCAAAATCAGAGACAAGCACCGCTCTCCAGTTTAGCTGCGTTCCTCGGCCATTTGCACGGCGCGGTCCAACGCGGCCTGTACGCGCTCCGGGGTCACCTGGCCAGCGGGAACCGGCGCGGACCAGGTAATGATCACGCGTGAGAACGGTTTGGGAATCATATGGCGGTCCCATGAACGAAGCTCCCACGCGCGCACGGGGCGAGCATAGAAGCAGCCCACCCAGGCACCGGATGGCAGACCATCGGCATTCGGTTCGCCTACCATGTTGGCCAGCCGAGCGGCACCGGACTTGGCCACATAGACCGGCCCGCGCGGACCGTCGGCGGTTATGGCGCAGCAATGACCCTCGCCATAGGCACGCTGCATCTTAAGCAGGGCTGCCGCTCCTCCGCGCGTGCTGGACCCGCGAACTGGGCAGAAGCCCAGCAGACTGGATGTGCGTGCGATCAGCTCGCCGTCGAAGCTGTTGCTGATCAGCATGGCGATGTTCATCTTGCGGAAGCGATACGCACTGGAGATCACCGAGCGGTGCCACATCACGAAGATGGAGGGGCCTGGGACGTATTGTGCTGGAGTCGCGCCCGGTTCAACCCGGTCTTCGTAACGCAGGGTCATGCTCAGCAGCCGGATTAGCAGTGCAGCCAGTGGCGGCACGACGACTAATATCAGGCGTTGGCTCATTCGTAGCTTCGGTGTTGCGGCCTCGGGTGTCGCGGTGGATTCTATGGGCACGGCATTAGTGTAGTGCGAACAGCCGACCCCTTGCGCGTCCACCTCAGGAAGGTGCTGTGTATCGCCTCAGATGTGCGACAATAATAGGTGCAGTCCGGCGTCGTATGTACGCCCAATCCTGCAAGGAGAGTACCCATGGGCGACCTGTTTCAACCGATGCATTTACTCGTGATTGGCCTCATTGTGATCGTGCTCTTCGGTGGCAAAAAGCTGCCGGAGCTGGGCAAAGGCCTGGGGGAAGGCCTGCGTGGCTTCAAGTCCGGCCTGAAGGGTCTTGAGGAAGAAGACGCCGACGAGAAGAAGAAGAAAGATGAACTGGAGGCCAAGGCCTATCAGGAGGCCAAGCTGGCTGCCGAGGCCAGGGTCGCGGCGGAAGCCAGGCTTGCCGCGGAGCAGAAGGCACAACAGCAGGCAGTCACCAAGTAGGATTGCTCAGCACTTCCTTTGCAACAAGCTAGGTTCGGATGGCCGTGAACTTACCGGCCCGTCAGCGTCAAGATCAGCGAATTGCAGAGACCCAGCACGGAATGTGAGAGCACATTTGCTTCTCCTTGTAGGCACCGCTGCGTGCTCTATGAGGGGGTCAACGCTAACTCGCAATCAGTGCGACGGCTGCAGCCGCAGCGACCATTCCAAGAGCCTGTCTGCGTGTGGGCCATTCGCCCAAAGCAAGCGCCGCCAGAAGTATGGTCGTCGCTGGATACAGCGACGCCAGTACAGAGGCCACATCCAACCGTCCCGCGCGTGTCGCCGCTACAAACAGCAGATTGCCAGATGTGTCCAGTAGCGCGGTTGCCAGCGCCCAGCCCACCGCAGTGCGGTTAAGCCTGCCACGCATTGAATCTGCTTTACCTGACCGCAGGTACATCGTTAAGAACATCAGCGAGCAGAAACTGAGGCTGCCGATTCTAGCCGACGCCATGGGCCAGATCACGCCGACTGGGCTTGCCATCTTCAATGCCACAAAGTAGAGGCCGAAGCCTAACCCAGCTAACATTGCCAAGACCATCGTCGGGCGATTGCTGCCACTGTTTGGCGATGCAGTCGGGCTGGCCGCTATCATCCAGATCGCCAGGGCCGCAATGGCGAAGCCCAGCAAAGGATTTATGCCAGGCGATCCTTGCTGCCACACCGTCAGAGCAGCTGGAATCGCTGCCGCCAGCAGGCCACTGACCGCGGCCGAGGCACCCATCGCGCCACGAGACAGAGCAATATAGAAGGCGGTCAGCGCTCCTCCGCCAGCCACGCCCGCCACGATTCCCCACGCCAGGAGCTTGCCCTGCGGCATCGTGTCTCCACGCAGTTCAGCCAGAGTTAGCAGCACTACAAAGCTGGTTGCATGGCTCAGCAGTACCACGCGCAGCGCCGCCCCCAGGCTGCCTCCCACGCGCTTCACTCCCATACCGCCACTGAAGTCGCCGCCGCCCCACATCACTGCGGCTCCCAGCGATAGCAATATATTGCCGCCGATAAATGGTGGCATCGCTTACGGTCGGCTTACCGGAGTATTCGGTGTGGCCGAGGGCTTCGGATAGGCAGCCGTTGCGGGCTGCGGACGCGAAGGCTGCGGTGTCGGATAGTAACCTTGCTTCGCAAGTACCGTCAGGTCAGGGCGTAGCACCCTCACCTCCAGCTTCCGATACTTATCGTCGTACATCGGTAAATGAGTATTGAAGTCCACCGTATAACGATTGCGCACCTCCGCGGCGATCTTGGCAAAGCTCTTCTCAATCCCGCCGGTACGGAACTCCGAGTCAAAATTGCCGCCGGTCGCGTTGTAATACTGCGGAAGGATGTTGTCCGACATGGTCAGTGGCAGGTGCAAGCGGTCCAGGAATCCAACCACTGGAAGCGAGGAATCTCCTACCAGCGTCCCATCCACTTCGATCTGGTTGGTCTGTAGATACTTGATCACGTCTTTCGTCTTCGCTTTGCTACCGTACTCCTTGCCGTCGGAGATCACGTATATTACGCGACGCCGTCCGCTGGGCCGGTTGCTTAGCGCCTTAGCAGCCGCCAGAATCGCGTCGTTCAACGTGTGTACCTCTTTGGGAGGGTTTAATATAATGCCCGAACTGCCTCGCTGCGATGCTGTATTGGGGTCAAAGTTCTGATTGTTGATCACCGTAGTCTGCGACAGTGGCCCGCTCAGGCTACCCGCCATTAAGGGTTCGCGGCCAGAACCTTTGGATATCTGAATGGCTGACGTAAGCCGCGCGCTCTGCGCACCGGTAAAGTCGGTCACCATATTGGGACCGTTGTTGTATCGAAATATCGAAATCTCATCGTAGGGTGTAAATGCTCCCTGCACCGCTCCCAGCGAATCGTTCAGCCGTTCCATGTTGTCGAAGGTCATGCTCTGGTCAATTACCAGCGCCACCGACAGCGGTACCGCGTCTGTGGTGAATCGTGTAATGCGTTGCATCACTCCGTTCTCGTATACCTGAATATCGCGGGACTGTAATCCGGCCACCAGGTTCCCCTTGGAGTCCTTCACCGTGAAGGGCACAGTAACCACATTCACCCCGCCCCGTATGGTCGCCGCATTGGCGGCATCGCCCGTGGGAGTGTCATAAATGGTGGTCTGTTCTTCCACTGCCTCACTAGCGTTGCTGGGTGGCAGTGCGGTCCCTGGCGCAAAAACAGGCGACGAGGTCGCTGAACCTGTGCTGGGCGTCTCGTCGTTGGCAGAGCTGGAGGTCGTTCCCTGGCCCGGTGTCACCGATCCCAGGTTGGGTAGCTTTGTCTGTGGCTTGGGAGCATCCGGTATCGCCTGCTGTGCCAGTGTTACCTGACTTGGTTGCATGGCATTCGCTGGGTCAGTCACAGCCTTACCAGGCCCCGCCTGCGCCCATGCCAGCGCGCCAAGCATTCCTAACGCCAGCGTTCCTGCCAATACCCGTTTGCTCAACTCGAAGACCCCCGTCCCATTCTCTATCAGACTACCAGTGGTGCGCGCACCCGTCACCTCGATCCAGTGTTAGTTTGCGCTTGTTCCCAGCCTTGTTAGACGCGACCTGCGGCCTCAACGGTATGACATTGGGCGCAAACCAGGCGTCACGGAGCTTTCGCAGGCATTTCAGTAGGGCATCCGTACGAATAATCGCTGCTTTAGGGCCATCTCTGTCGTCTAATTAGCTATGCGTTCCTCCGTCTTCGCTGCCGCTCTGCTCTCGCTCTTCATGCTGCCAACCACGCTGCACGCACCCATCTTTGCCCAGGAGGCTCCCTCCCCAGGTGCGCCGCCCCCTGCCACCGATGCTCCCCCTCCGCTTCCCGAAGACAGTACAGCAGCAACCCTCAATATCAACGTCAACCTGGTCAACCTCTACTTCTCGGCCTTCGACAAAAACGGCTTCGTCACCAACCTGGTGAAGAGCGACTGCGTCGTCGCAGAAGACAAAGTGCCCCAAACCATCAAAAACTTTACCCAGGAGAAGAACCTGCCCCTGACAATCGGGATTTTGCTGGACACATCAGGATCTCAACAAAACGTGCTCCCCCTCGAGCAGCAGTCCACCGCAACCTTCCTGCGTGATGTCCTCACCCCGAAAGACGAGGCATTTCTCATCTCCTTCGACATCAATGTGGATCTGTTGGCCGACTATACCAACCGCGCCAGTGAAATTCAGCGTGCTCTCAATAAAGCGTCCATTAATACCGGTGCCGGTACAGGTTCGGTCACCGGCAACAGCGATCCGCGCGGTACTCTCCTGTTTGACGCGGTCTATCTAGCGGCCCACGACAAACTCACGCAGGAGGCTGGCCGCAAGGTCCTCGTCCTGCTCACGGACGGCGGCGACCAGGGATCGCAGGAGACCTTGAAGTCCGCAACCGAGGCCGCTCAAAAATCCAATGCCATCGTCTACGTCATCCTCATCGCAGATCACTCCTTCTATGGCGGCGGCTTTGGCACCATCAATCTTGCCGACTCCGGCGCGCGCGATATGGATAAGCTCGCCAGCGATACCGGCGGTCGAGTCATCAACGTCGGACACGACGGCAGAAAGCTGGAAGACGCTCTCAACCAGATTCAGGACGAACTGCGCACTCAATACCTCATGAGCTACACCCCCACCAACACCAAAGCCGACGGTACCTTCCGCAAAGTTGCCGTCAACTGTGGCAAGCTTAGGGTCCAGACGCGAACCGGCTACTACGCCATCGCATCCAGCGATCAGCAGTAACTAACCAATCCGTCCTCCCGACCCGAGGCAGCCCATTTGCCTTTGCTCTTGTCTTTGTTTTGCTTAAAGGACGGCTTCAGCCCTCCCACAAAAGCTCGGTGTGATAGTCGGCTTTAGCCCTTGAGGTCCTTCCTCAAACTCACAACTCAAGACTCCACTTCCCACGACTCACAACCCACCGCTTATCCTGTCAAGGGGCTCGACTCTACAAAATCACCCTATCTCACTTCATCTAAACCACATAAAACTTCAAAATAGTTGGCATACTAGATAGGCACTACCGCGTATCATTAAAGATAGGGAATCAAGGACGCACTTCGCTCCCGACTAGGGTTAGCAGAAATAACTCCACTGTTATGTTTGATTTACATGTAACCAATTTAGAATCTTGATTTTGCAAAACAACTCGTTTGTTTTGAAGATTATGCACACAATAGGGGGAGGGGGGGTAGTAGGAAGAATCAAGACATACCTTTTGCGATGCGGACTAGGTCATGCCGCATCTCCGACTTAGCCGCTTCGCTTACGGAACCGATGTATACTCGTCCTAAGTTGTACTGGGTTCTGTTTCTCCCAGTCTTCTTTCGCGGCCAAATGCAAGTCTTTTCCGCATAAATTTGAGGTAACGATCCGATGGCCCCACGTACCCGCCGCGCACTCTTCTCAGCCACACTGTTTTTGGCATGCTGCGCCCTGCTTGGCTCCTTCATCAGCAATAAAGTAGTCGCACAATCGGCGTCCGACGAGTCCACTTTGCGCGATTCGCTGCACCAGTTCACCGATGTCTACACCCTCGTTGAACAGAACTATGCTGAGCCCCTGGATCAGGACAAAATCGATAAGGCTATCTACGACGGTGCCATTCCTGGCATGCTGCACGCGCTTGACCCGCACTCCAATTTTTACGACCCCAAGGCCTACGCCCAGATGCGCGAAGACCAGCACGGAAAGTACTACGGAGTCGGCATGTCGATCGCCCAGCAGCCGAACAAGAGCGGGGTCATTCATGTAGTGGTACTCGCTCCATTTGAAGGAACGCCAGCTTTCAAGGCCGGCATACGACCAGGCGACGTAATCCTGTCCATCGACGGACAATCTGCCGATGGCAAGGATTCTGCTGCCATCGCCTCTATGCTAAAAGGGCCTCGCGGAACCCACGTCTCGGTCGCCATGCAGCGCGAGGGACACGATGCGCCACTAACTTTCGACCTCGTCCGCGACGAGATTCCACGCTACTCTGTCGATCTTGCCTTTCTCCTCAAGCCGGGAGTCGGCTATATCCATATCACCAACTTTATGGAGACCACAAGCCGCGAATTGGGCGATGCTCTCGACAACTTCCAGACCACCGGCCCCCTCCACGGACTCGTCCTCGACCTCCGTAACAACCCAGGTGGCCTGCTCAACGAGGCCGTCAATGTCTCCGACAAGTTTCTCAAGGAAGGCCAAATCGTAGTCTCGCAACATGGCCGCGCATTCCCCGACCAGGTATACCGTGCTGCCCACGGCGAAGCAGGTACAGACAAGTACCCCATCGTCGTCCTCGTAAACCGCAACACAGCCTCTGCCGCAGAAATCGTCTCCGGAGCACTGCAGGACCACGACCGTGCTCTCATCGCTGGCGAAACTACCTTCGGTAAAGGACTCGTGCAGACGGTATTCAATGTCTCGGAAAACACCGGCCTGGCGCTCACCACCTACCACTACTACACGCCCTCCGGACGCCTCATACAGCGTGATTACGATGGCATATCGGCATACGACTACTTCTTTGTCCGAGACGACGCCAAGAAGGCTGACAAGTCCAATCTCGAAGTCAAACTCACAGACTCGGGACGCACGGTATACGGAGGCGGCGGAATCACTCCCGACGAGAAGGTCAACGGCGGCTTATTCGATCCAGAAAGCTTCAACCGCTTACAAACCTCGCTGCTGCAGCATTATGTATTTGTAATCTCAGGCGCAGGAACTTTCACGAAACACTACCTGGCAAACCACACAGTAAGCCGGGACTTCGTAGTCGACGATGCCGTCCTGCAGCAGTTCAAGGACTTCCTGAAGGCCAATCAGGTTGACTACAACGACACAGAGTTCACAGCTTCCTTGGACTGGATCAAAGCCAACATCAAGGCTGAACTCTTTACCTCGCAGTTCGGACAGTTGGAGGGCCTCAAGGTGCGCGCTCAGGCAGACCCAGAGATCGCCAAGGCTACCACTTTTATGCCTGAGGCCATGGCCCTCGAAGACCGAGACAAATCCCCGCAGAAGACAGCCAGTCTGCTTCCCTAGAAGAAAAACACAAAAGATGCTTTGGAGCGGGAGACGGGGATCGAACCCGCAACCAACGGCTTGGGAAGCCGCTACTCTACCATTGAGCTACTCCCGCTTCACCTGAGAATTATACCCCGTGCAATCACGGGGTCGATCCTGCGCTAATGCCTCTCTACAACGTGCACGTTCTGCGCTACCCTTATTGGGCTCCGGTTCGCCCCGCAGAGTTTCACCAGGAGATAGCCCATGTCCATCCTTCGCTCCAGCATCTTGTCCGCAGTTTTGACTGTCGGACTCATCCTCGCGTGCACCTACACACTTCCCGCAATCGCACAATCTTCACCAACTCCCGCGTCAGCGACTAAGCCAGCTCAATCCATCTCTCAGAAGATAGCCGCATCGAAGGACCTTCTCGATATCAACACAGCTACCGCGGCGCAACTAAAGGTATTGCCTGGCATGGGCGATGCGTATGTGCAGCGCATTATCGCCGGTCGCCCCTATACCGCGAAGAACCAGCTGACCACTCGCGGCATTCTTCCCCAAACCGCCTACCAGGCGATTAAGGACCAGATAATTGCCCACCGGCCCAAACCGTAAACCAATCATTATCCTGGGCCGTGATGAACAAACTCCACGCGCCTGCGTATCTCACTTCAATATCCGGTTAACCGATCACTACCTAAGTCCGTTGTATAGAGGTAGACATATTTTTCATCGGCGTTCGTGTACTTTCACGGCATCGTATGAGGAAACCAGCAATCAGAAACACCGACTTAGGTCAGTACGAATGGAAGTGGTTTCATGGGCCAGCAGATGACTACTCAATTCAGTTTCGTAAGAAAGCTATTCTCGATAGCGTTGATATCAATCTTCTCCTTGGTAACAGAGAAAAGTTCACTAGGCCAGGCACCATCCCCGTCCCCAACCGCACAGACGGCCAGCGCGTCTCCAGAATTTGAAGCGGCAATCATTAAGCTTACGAAAGAGCCCAGTCCTGGGGGCTTGCAGGATCGAACGGACGGACGTCGCTATAGTACTCATTACACTACCCTACGCGACCTCATCATGATGGCCTACGGGCTTGATCCGCGACAGATTGTTGGCGGGCCACCATGGACTACAGCCGATGAATACGATATCGAGGCTGTGGCCGCAGAGGGTGTGCCAGCGGCTGGCAATTGGGACGCTATGCTGAGGAAACTCTTGACCGACCGATTCCAACTCACATTTCATCATGAGCAGCGGGAGATGAGCGTCTATACGCTGACGGTTGCAAAAGGCGGACCAAAGCTGAAGACAGCGGATGCCGACGAGGGGCATAGTTCAGGATGCGATCGTCTTGGTGTGTGCAAGTTCAGGGCTGAACCGACCGTCCATTTTGCACGATGGCTGCAACTCGTCATGGATAAGCCAGTCGTCGATAAGACCGGGATTGCAGGTGAGTTCGACTTCACATTAACTTGGACGCCGGATGAGTCGCAGTTCACCAGCATGGGCATCCGTGTGCCAGCGCCTGCGGACAATCCCAATGCGCCTCCGGAACTCTTCACCGCACTTCAAGAGCAGCTTGGCCTCAAACTGGAGCCGCAGAAGACCTCGACCGAAGTGTTGGTAATCGACCACGTCGAGCGGCCATCGGAAAACTAACGCACACCCGCTCTACGATGACTTGGCCTGTTGCGCGAAGATCTCCTTCAGCGTGTCTCCGGCAGCCGTCAGGTTGGCCATCCACATCTCTACGTACTCACGCGATAGCACCACGCCGTCTGCTCCCGCGCCGAAGGCAGCCCGCAGCGCGGCGCTTACATCCGCCGGTTTGGTCTTCTTGTCGGTCGGCTTGGGATTCGCCGAGAGCGAAGGCACATCGATGTCGATTCCGGGATAGATCTTCACATCACCGCCAGTTCCTGCGATGGCACGCTTGGTCTCTTCCGCAACATAATCCGTCGAAAGTCCCGCGCTGGCCAACTGGTCGAACGGGGCTTCCTTGTAATTCATCATCTTGTAGTAGAGCGGCAAAAAATCCTGCGGAGTAGCATCGCGGAAGATGCCGCGGTTCAAGCCATTCAGGAAGGTCTCCAACCGCGGCCCGCCAGCGTTGTTGTACGTCGCAAGCTTCAGAAAATCGGCAGTCCCTCTTCGCTTTGAGTAGTCTTCCTCTGCCCGATAGAACGGACTAAACGTCATGCTCTGCATGATGTGAAAGCCGAATGGCTTGGTCGGCGCCATTTCTTTTCCGGTGCCATACAACTCGGCCTGCATTCCCAGAAAGCTGTCTGTCCACAACGTCTCCCAGTTCAAAATCTCAGGATACTGCAGCAGTATCCTCCAGAATGTGGAGAAGTAACCGTCCATCGGTCGAGCGTTCGCACCCGTCGCCCGAAACAGTAGAGCCATCTGGCGGTATCCTTCCTTCGCCCGCTCTACAGAGATGCCACGCTCACGTCCCTTTGCCTGGCAGAACTCGCAGAAGCAGGTGCCTCCCCCCCCGCCGCTCAACACCCCATTCAACGGCCCCTCGCGCTCGCAACCCCAGGCCATGCCATCTACCTCGCTGGCATAACCACCCAGAAGGCTCTCCACCTTTCCCATCAGAAACGCACGATAGTCTGGATGATTGAAGCATGCACTTGAAGTTCGCTTGCCATTCAGATCGACCTCGGTGACGGTAGCGAAGTTCGGAATCACGCGCGGCAGGGCAGCGTTGGCGTTGTTCAGGTCCCAGGCAAAGAAGTCCATCCCCCGCGCCTTGGCCTTCGGCGCCACCTGTTCAATCACGTTGAACTTGCCGTACGCCGATGCGCGGAATTCCTTCAGGATCGTGTTCTGGAAGTACTTCGGGTCGTAGTTGTAGAAGGCTCCCGCGGCCTCGCCCGTACCTGGCATCGCCGATTTACCGTGATCGGGCAACCCGCCACCCGTCCGCAAACGTGTCTCTCCGTACGAGAAGGTGTAGGCCCAAACAGTATTCACTCCACCCTTCTGAATATTGTCCAGCACCTGGTCGACGCCTTCGTCGACCCACCCAAAGGCCCGCACCTGGATCCCGACGAAGTTTTTCCTGTTCGCTACCGGTGCGACCCGTCCGCGACGACCGGCTGGCGCTGCTTGCCCGGTTGGCGCTGCTGGGGTTGCTCGCTGTGCTGCTGGTTGCGATGCACTCGGCGGCGCTGCCTGCGAGCGCGCGTCCTGCGCTATCAGGGCTGCGGATGCGGAGGCCAAACGGAGGAAGGTTCTGCGATCGAGATGTGAGTTCATGGATCATGCTCCTTGGGGGACGGATAGGAGACGCAATAGGGGCAGGCCGAGTTTCGCGAACCTTTGTATCAGACTTGGCAATACTCTGTTTTATATGCCCGGCTCACATCTACCACGTAGCAAAGTCGAATGTATATAAGTATTCGCACTCTTGAATGACCGAGATCCCTCGTTAGCCAATTGAGCATGGGTAACTGCGCATTGATACTAATGTTCTACTGACGTTTTGGCCGCCTGAGAGGTGTGCTATGAAAACCGCGTCGATTGTACTTCTTCTCTGCATGGCAAGTTCGGCAGTCTGCCAGACTGTCGAACCAGCCCCGTCGAATCCTCTTCAACTGTTTCAAACGCCGTCGGCCCCAGCGAAACCCTGGATGGATTTCAGCAATCTTCCACCATTGCAGCCGTACAAGCTTTCAGCTCTGTTGCAACGATTCATCATCCCGAAATCCGGTATCACCCGGAGCTCGAACGAAGCGCAGATTGATCCGAAGATCATTGTTCATCCGCCGCAATCCAGGCTTGGCATTCAGCAGCGGGGTATCAATATCGCGACGAATCAGTTCCCCAACCTGCGGTTTCTGCCCATCTCATCGCCAGGCTCCGCGTCGCATAGCATCCCTACGCAGTGGCCTGGTTTCGGACTGGAAGAGATTCCAACCACTTGGCCCAAGTTTGCATTATCGCCGGTAAATGGCTCGAAGCAGGCTACACCACAGCCTACGGTTCAATTCCCCGTAGCCGTTGAGCCGCAGCCGATGCGTTGACAAAGCCCCGCCCAGTCGGTAACTTCATTAGAGATGAGCTTTTCGATCCAGCATCGCGGATATCACCATCATCATGCGCATAGCGTGTTGGCGGCAGTGTCCGGTGCGGCAAAGTAGCTAGACTTACACCAGGATTCAAAGGCCCGCCGACGCGCACACCGCGAGCGGGCCTTTTTGCTGCGCGCAGACTGCTCAAACATAACTCCGGAATCACAAAGCTCAATAGACATATCATTCAATAAGAGAGAGACCCATAATGGACGCACTAAAGGATGCACCCACAATCGACTTTGCCAAGATGGACGGCCTGGTCCCAGGCATCGTGCAGGACGCTAAAACCGGAGAGATGCTGATGCTCGGCTTCCTTAACGAAGTCAGCTACCAAAAGACGCTCGACTCCGGCTTCGTCACCTTCTGGAGCCGCACCCGGCAGAAGCTCTGGATGAAGGGCGAGACCAGCGGCAACCGCCTGCGCATCGTTACCGCCAGCACCGACTGCGACAATGACGCGCTCCTCTTCCGCGTTGAGGTCGAGGGCGACGGCCTCGTCTGCCACGAGGGCACCGTCAGTTGCTTCACCAAACCAATTTCGGCTACACGCTCCGCGGAGGCCAAATAATGACGAACAAACTTAAGCTTGGTATCCCCAAGGGCAGCCTACAGGACGCCACTATCGCGCTCTTCGAACGAGCCGGTTGGCGCATTTCGGCCAGTGGCCGCAGCTACTTCCCCGCCATCGACGACCCAGAGATCGAATGCATGCTGGTGCGCGCGCAGGAGATGGCGCGCTACGTCGAACACGGCGCCCTCGACGCAGGCCTCACCGGCAACGACTGGGTGCAGGAGAACCAGACAGACGTCGAATACATCACCAGCCTCACCTACTCCAAAGTCAGCAGGCAAAAGGTGAAGTGGGTGCTGTGCGTGCCGGAGGATTCGCCTTTTCAGAAGCCCGAAGATCTCGCTGGCAAGATCATTGCCACAGAGTTAGTCGAGTTCACCAAACGCTACTTCGCCGAACGTAACATCCCAGTCAAGGTGGAGTTCAGCTGGGGTGCGACAGAAGTCAAACCACCGACCCTGGCCGACGCCATCGTCGAGGTCACAGAGACCGGATCAAGTCTGCGGGCCAACCGCCTCCGCATTATCGAGACGTTGATGGAGTCCGAGACGCAGCTCATCGCCAATAAGGCAGCATACAAAAATTCTTGGAAACGCAGCAAGATCGAGAATATTTCCCTCATGCTAAACGCCGCCATAGCCGCGCAGGGACGCGTTGGCCTTATGCTCAACGCGCGCAAATCAGACCTCGACAAGATCATCGCACAACTTCCCGCGCTTAACTCGCCAACCATCTCACACCTCAGCGATTCGGCTTGGGTTGCGCTCAACACTATCCTTGACGAAGCCACAGTCCGCGACGTTATCCCCAAGCTGAAGGCAGCAGGCGCAACAGGAATTGTGGAGTATCCGCTCAGTAAAGTTGTTTTGTGACGCTTGGAGTTACAAATGAAGTTGATACGAACATTCGGACGGACCAAAAAGGTTGCCGCCGCTTTGATCGAGACTATCGAACAACGCGGCTCTTCCAATACGTCAAAGGTTGAGTCGGTTGTGAGGCGTGTCCTCACTGACGTAAGGCGACGTGGTGATGCGGCATTGCGCAATTATGCAATAAAATTCGACGGGCTTACGCCGAATGCGTCCTTACTCATCTCTCGCAAAGAAATGGAAGCCGCGTGGAAGGCGACGGCACCGGAGCTACAGCGGGCTATGCGCATTGCTCAGAACAATATTCGCTCATTTGCCGAGGCGCAGAAACCAAACAAGTGGACAATTACTCCGGCTAAGGGTGTGACAGTCGGCCAGATCGTTCGGCCCCTGGAGTCGGTCGGATGCTATGTCCCCGGCGGTCGTTATCCTCTCCCATCTACGCTCCTGATGACCGTCACGCCTGCGAAGGTGGCGGGTGTTGCACGCATCGTTGTTTGCTCTCCCAAGCCCGCGCTAGAGACGATGGCTGCAGCATGGCTGGCCGGTGTTACCGAGTTCTACCGTATTGGCGGCGCGCAGGCCATCGCTGCACTCGCCTACGGGACTACATCCATTGCACGCGTTAATAAGATCGTCGGGCCCGGTAATCTCTATGTAACTACAGCTAAAATCATTGTTTCACAGGAATGCGGTATCGATATGCCCGCCGGTCCAACAGAGATTATTGTCACCAGCGAGACCGGCAATCCGGCCGGAATCGCCGCCGACCTGGTAGCCCAGGCGGAGCACGATCCTGATGCGCTCGCGGTACTCATCACCAGCAATACAACGCTTGCCCAGGCCGTAAAGTCCGAAGTCAAGACATTGTCGCGGAACAATATCATCGCCACGCAGTCTCTCGACACGAATGGTTTCATATTTGTAATGGAATCCGCAACAGAGGCGCGTTTTTTGACCAATCGGTTAGCGCCTGAACATCTAACGGTCGATACAAAGGCCGACCTGAAGTGGGTGAGGAATGCCGGATCAGTATTTATTGGCGACTATTCACCGCAAGCGATGGGCGACTACATATCCGGACCGAATCATGTTTTGCCGACGGGACGTGTAGGACGCGTGCGCGGAGGCCTGAGCATCATGGACTTTCTCAAAATAATTAGCGTTCAGCATTACACACGCAAAGCCCTTTGTGCAACGGGCCCGCATACGATTGCATTAGCTGATGCAGAAGGTTTATTGGGCCACGCCCAGAGTGTGCGGGTGAGGATGCGATGACATCTACAACTAATGTAGTTACGAATAAAACGTTGGCGACGCAGATTGTAACTAAATCTGTTCCGCAACCACGCAAAGCTGTGCTTGCCATGCCGGAGTACCATCCGCCGCTGGCTGGTCGTGGTGCCCTGAGACTGGACTTCAATGAGAATACGTTTTCGCCCTCGCCCAAGGTCATCGAGCGCTTGCGCCAGATCACGGCAGAGGAGTTGACTAAATATCCCGAGCGCGATGGTGTGGAGCGCATCGTAGCCACGCACTTCGGGCTCCAGTCCGATCAGGTCCTCTTGACCAATGGTGTCGACGAGGCAATCCATCTGATCTGTGCCGCATTCCTTGAGGAAACTGACGAGGCTCTCATCTCCACGCCCACCTTCTTTATGTTTGAAGTCAGTATCCGCATGATGACCACGCACCTCACGCGCGTGCAGGCGGATGCATCGTTGGAGTTTCCCTATGATCGCTTTCTCGCCGCAATCACGCCGCACACCAAGCTGATTATTGTTGCCTCTCCGAACAATCCCACCGGCGCTGTTGTTTGTCGCGAGCATCTGCTGGCAATCTGCACAGCCGCCCCGCGGGCTGTTGTGCTGGTGGACGAGGCGTACTACCACTTCCATGGCGAAACACTATTCGCGGATGTGGGTAAGGTACCGAACTTGCTCGTCGCGCGCACCTTCTCTAAGGCATACGGGCTGGCAAATCTGCGCATCGGCTTGCTTGCCGGTAATACTGAGCTGTTGAAATACGTGCGCAAGGTGAGCTCGCCCTATAACGTTAACGGCGTTGCGCTGAATTGCCTGCCAGTCGCTCTTGCCGACGATGCCTACGTCACATGGTACGTTGAACAGGTTAACAAGGGTCGCGCCCGCATGATGGAAGGCCTGCGCGCGTTGGGCGTGGACTTCTTCCCCAGCCACGCCAACTTTGTGCTGATGAAGATTGGCGCTAAACACGCGGAGCTTGTGTCTGCCATGCGTGAGCGTGGCGTTCTTCTGCGCGACCGCTCCACCGACCCAGGCTGCGATGGCTATGTTCGCATCACCATCGGCATCGAAGAGCATGTCACACGCGGCCTCGCCGCATTGTCGGAATCCTTGCAGCAGATTGGATGGACTAAATGAGCGACGCGATAAGGACTGGAACAATCCAGCGCGACACCACGGAGACAAAGATCGCCCTGACGCTCACCATCGACGGGCGGGGCACGTACTCCGTCTCCACCGGTATCCGTTTCTTCGACCACATGCTGGAGCTTTTCACACGCCACGGCGGCTTCGACCTCACGCTCGCCTGCAAGGGCGACCTCGACGTCGATCAGCACCACACCGTCGAAGATGTGGGCATTACTCTCGGAGAGGCCTTCGCCATCGCGCTGGGCGATAAAAAAGGCATTCTGCGCGCCGGATATTTCGTGATGGCGATGGACGAGACACTTGCCGTTGCTGCTGTAGATCTGAGCGGACGCACAGCATACGTTGTCGACGACCAGGTAACGGTGCCGCTAGTGGGCGACTTCCAATCTGAGCTTCTGCCTGACTTCTTCGACGGCTTTGCTCGCGGAGCCAAGGCTAATGTGCATGTGAAAACGATGTATGGACGCAGTAATCACCACAAGATCGAAGCTATCTTCAAGGCCTTCGCGCGTGCCTTGCGCGGGGCCTGTAGCCGCGATGAACGCATGAAGGAGTTACTGCCAAGCACGAAGGGACTGCTGTGACGGCCATTGGATCAGTCCGAGGAGGTATCTTTTGGGTGGCAATCGCCGCAAATATAACTTCGTTTGTGACATTTGGAATACTTTGGTTTGTTTCTAGGCGATGGGACGGCTTGTACGGTCATATCAAAGATTTAGGTTCGTACGTTGCATGGGGGAGTATCTGTTCACTTGTTGGTTTAATTGCAGGCTGGTTTGGTATCGGTTGGCGGCGGATTTTTTGCTTTAGTGATGAGCGCGCTTTGGTTTACGTTTTGGCTTTGGCAAAGTAAAGCTGTATAGGACGACTTGATGATTGCAGTGATTGATTACAAGGCGGGCAATCTGACCAGCGTGGTGAAGGCGCTGCATTATCTCGACGCGCGCGATGTTGTCGTTACGCAGAAGCCCGATGTTGTGTGCAGCGCAGGTAAAATTGTGCTTCCTGGTGTGGGGCACTTTCAAGCCACGCAACTGCTCGCCGGCCTCGGCCTGACCGATGCGGTACGCGACAGTATCGACCAAGGCGCGTGGTTCCTGGGAATCTGCGTTGGATTGCAATGGCTCTTCGAGGGTTCTACCGAAGCGTTGGGGACGCCGGGACTGGGCGCTTTTGGGGGTATGTGCGAGCGCTTTCCAACAGTGCACGAAGGCAGGGAATTGAAATCACCGCATGTTGGATGGAATTCACTGGAGCAAATTCGGCCAGATTCGCGTCTTCTGCGCGGCATCTCAAACGGTTCATTTGTCTACTTTACTCACTCGTGGCGCGCCCCAGTTGTAAGTGATACTGCATCGGTTACAAGTTATGGTGGAGCTTTTTCCTCAACTGTCGAACACTGCAACGTGATGGGGGTACAGTTTCATCCGGAGAAGTCTGCGGATGTCGGCCTACGCGTGTTTCGGAACTTTGTGGAGTTGTAGATGCTGACCAAGCGAATTATTGCCTGCCTCGATGTGCGCGGCGCCCGCGTGGTAAAGGGCGTGCAGTTTGTCGATATCGTAGACGCAGGCGATCCGGCAGAACTGGCGCATCGCCATGCAGCAGAGGGCGCGGACGAAGTTGTTCTGCTCGACATCACGGCCACGCACGAGGGTCGCGGGACGCTGCTCGAGACGGTGCGGCGCGCGGCGGCCAAGCTCTTTGTTCCGTTTACGGTTGGCGGCGGCGTGCGTACGGCGGACGATGCGGCGACTGTGTTTGATGCGGGTGCGGACAAGGTGAGCATCAACTCGGCGGCGATTGCGCGACCGCAGCTTATTGGTGAGATAGGCGCGAGCTTCGGCGCGCAGGCCGTAATTGTGGCGATCGATGCACGTCGCGGCACCAAGGGCGTGGAAGACGCTGAAGTTTACGTCAGCGGTGGACGCAAACCAACTGGCCTTCGCGTAGTTGAGTGGGCGCTTGAGGCCGAATCGCGTGGTGCGGGCGAGATTTTACTCACCAGCATGGACACCGACGGGATGCGCGATGGCTTCGACTGTGAGTTGACAGCGGCGGTGAGCGAGGCGGTGCAGATTCCCGTGATCGCCAGTGGTGGCGCGGGCTCCGCGGCGCACTTCGCCGAGGTCTTTGGCCGGGGCAAAGCCGACGCCGCGCTGGCCGCCAGCATCTTCCACTTCGGCGTTACAAGCTCGCGCGAGTTGAAGGCGCAGCTCGCATCGGCGGGCGTAAGTGTGAGGATGCCATGCTGATTCCTTCGATCGATCTGATGGGCGGGCGCATTGTGCAGCTTGTGCATGGTGAAAAACTAAAACTTGCCTTTGACGACTTCGACTACTGGATCGAACGCTTCTCTGTCTACCCGCTTGTTCAGTTGATCGATCTCGACGCTGCGATGCGACAAGGTGATAATCGCGTGCTGATCGAAATGATCTGTAGCCGTTTGCCTTGCCAGGTTGGCGGCGGATTGAAGACTGCGGATGACGGGCGTAAGCTGCTCGATGCAGGAGCAAAGCGCGTCATTTACGGGTCAAGTCTCTTCGGTGTCGAGCCATCCGAATCATCACAAAAAGCATTATTAGAGACGGTGCCCAAATGCACGCGTCGCCATAAAATTATTCGTTTAGAGTTTGCCGCCGATTTGAAGCGCGCGCTGGGCGAAGACTCTCTCTGCTTCTCCGTCGATACAAAAAATGGCCGCGTCGCCGTCAAAGGCTGGAAGGACTCTGTTGACCTGACGCCGGAGGAGGCCATCACCTGGCTTGAAGACTTCTGTGCGGCATTTCTCTATACGCATGTGGATACCGAAGGAACGATGCAGGGCTTTCCGCTGGATATTGCGGCCACATTGCGGGTGTGCACAGCTAAGCAACTGATCGTCGCTGGCGGCATCAAAGCGAACGACGAGGTGGATGCGTTGGACGCAATGGGCGTGGACGCTGTCGCTGGCATGGCGGTATATTCGGGCGCAATGAAAGCATAATTTGGAGGAACAATGGACTATGTAAATCTTGGCAAGACTGGGGTGAAGGTCTCGCGCATCTGTCTCGGATGCATGTCGTATGGTGTTCCTCCCGCTGGACCGTTGCGGCCTGGTAGCAATGCGTGGAGCCTGAACGAAGAGCAGAGCCAGCCTATCTTCCGTCAGGCACTGGACGTAGGAATCAACTTCTTTGATACGGCAAATGTCTACTCCAATGGTGACAGCGAACTCGTGCTGGGCCGCTTTCTGAAGGCCAACGCGAAGCGTGAAGACACAGTGATCGCGACCAAACTGAACGGCGTGATGCGCGATGGGCCGAATGGCGGCGGTCTTTCGCGCAAGGAGATATTCTTCGAGATCGATGAGAGCCTGCGTCGTCTTGGCACGGACTACGTCGATCTTTACCAGATCCATCGCTGGGACAAGACAACGCCGATCGAGGAGACGCTTGAGGCTCTTAACGATGTGGTGCGTGCCGGTAAAGTTCGCTATCTGGGCGCATCTTCCATGGCTGCGTGGCAGTTCTCGAAGGCACTCTACACGTCGGAGAAACATGGTTGGGCAATGTTCGTTACTATGCAGCCGCACTACAATCTGCTATTCCGTGAGGAAGAGCGTGAGATGCTGCCGCTTTGCCTGGATCAGGGCGTCGGCGTGATTCCGTGGAGTCCGCTGGCGCGCGGCAAACTGGCTCGTCCGTGGGACGCAGAGACAACCAAACGCTCTGAATCGGACGGCTACGCCAAGTCGTTGTACTCCAAAACTGCGGAGGCGGACAAACGCGTGGTGGCGCGGGTGGAAGAACTGGCTACGGCACGTGGCGTTCCGCTGGCGCAAGTTGCGCTGGCGTGGCTGCTGAGCAAGCCTTCCGTTACTGCTCCAATCGTCGGTGCAACAAAGCTGCATCATCTGGAGGATGCGGTCGCGGCGGTCTCGCTGAAGCTGACTGCGGATGAGATCAAGTCGTTGGAAGAGCCGTATGTACCTCATTCTGCGCCTAGTATGAGCTAGATCTGAGTCAGTTCCTCCGAGACCACAGGGGCAAGCGCTGGGGCGCTGACTCGTCTATGTTTCTCGTCTAGATTCTACCTACCCCCTCCCCCTGATTTAGGCAAAGTATTCAAAGCAAAGAGAAAAGTATATGTACCGGGGGTATACATCCTATGGGGGGTGGTATACCGTCGGTACCCCGTCCGGACACTCTTTTCTCTTGATCCCTAGTTAAATTGTACGTGTTGGAGCATAACTGGTATGCCAAGTATTTTTCTGAGGGAAGTGGTTGATGGAATGTGGGTTAGGGAGATTTTAGAGGGTCGAGGGTCTTGACTTGTGGATTTGCTGAGTAAATCCGCGAAAAAAATATCGGTGGGGCATAGTGGGGTGTCGTTTGCGAAACCCACGTCTCAAAATCGAGACATAGGGCAGCCATATTTGTGCAAGAAGGCAGATCAGCCGTTCCGCGCTTCGCGCTTCATTCCCGCCGTCAACAAAGCGGAAGCGCCTATCGGCGCGGCGTTTCATGGCCCGCATGAATGCGGGCCCTTCCGGCATGTTGACTCCCAACAAACTATGAGGATGTGATTCCCACCCATCGCAAAGAACACAATGGATAGGGCACCCGATGTAGAACAGGGGACAGGGAACAGTAGAAGGACAAGCCCAGGACTAAAGACCTTCTTTCCGTGAGCCTCAATTCCTGGGGTTGAAACCCCACGCTCCATCCGGCAAGACAGAGGCAAGAACAAAAGGACAACTACAGAGATTTTGGCTACGCCAGAATGACGAACTAAAACAGGCAACGGCAACAGCAACGGCCAATACGGAGATTCTTCGCTGCGCTCAGAATGACAAACTAAAACAGGCAACGGCAACAGCAACGGCCAATACGGGGATTCTTCGCTGCGCTCAGAATGACAAACAAGAACGAACAAAGGCCAATATAGAGATTCTGGCTACGCCAGAGTGACGACTCGTTGGGGAATGACAAACAAGAAGGCAACCCACCCTTCCTCGATGGGACAGCCGAAGGAAGGGGCAGCCGAAATTGGTACGGGGTGGGGTCGGACGGATAGAATGGTGGGAGTGGATTGTCGCGCACGGAGCGGATGATCGGCTGGCAGGCGAAGTTGTTGTTGGGCAAGGGAAGCGAGAGAGACCTTTTGATATCTGTGAGCTTGAACTCTATGAAAACGATGCGAACTGGTATGGCGGATGCTAAAGCGCAGCAGGTATTGCGGGGGATGCGGGGGACGGCTGTATCTCTGGCGGGCGCATTGCTGCTGACAGGCGCGGCGTGGGGACAGATCCAGGCACCTCGTTATCAGAGTCCTTTGCAGGCTCCGAAGCCTCAGTTAACGCTGCCGGTGGCTCCGGCGATCACGCCGAACGGTTCGGTGGTGGAGTATCCAATCGTTCGCGTGAATGACCAGATCATCGACAACAGCGACTACCAGCGTGCTCAGCAGCAGTTGACCGAGGAGGCACAACGGCAGAACGTGCCGTCCGGGTTGTTGGCGCAGGAGCAGAAGGACCTGCTTCGCGACATGATCGACCAGCAACTGTTGCTGTCGCGCGGCAAGGAGCTGGATATCAACTCCGATGCGGATGTGATTCGGCAGTTGGATGCGATTCGCAAGCAGAACAATCTGGATACGATGGAGGATCTGGAGAAGGCAGTGCGCCAATCCGGGATATCGTATGAGGACTTCAAGGCCGGGATTAAGAACCAGATTGTGTCGCAGCAGGTGGTAGGGCGTGAGGTTGGCCAGAATATACGGATGACCACCAAGCAGGAGCAGGCTTACTACGACCAGCACAAGCAGGAGTTCGCACAGGCGGAACAGGTGCAATTGAGTGAGATTCTGATACCGACCGCGGAGGACGCGACCGAAGCGCAGATTGCGCAGGCCAAGGCCAAGGCGGACGATGTAGTAACGAAGCTGAAGGCGGGGGGGAACTTCGAGGAGCTGGCGAAGCAGAATTCGGCGGGACAGACGGCTAGCACTGGCGGAGACCTTGGGACGTTCAAGCGCGGAGCATTGGGGTCGAGTGCGCTGGAGGACCCAGTGTTTGCCATTAAGGCGGGAGAGAACACTGCGCCGATTCGGACACGACAGGGATTTGTGGTGTTGAAGGTGACGGAGCATACGCAGGCTGGGATACCCCCGCTGACAGCGGTGGAGCCGCAGGTGCAGGACGCTCTCTATCGTGAAGCGATCCAGCCAGCGCTGCGAACTTATCTGACTGGACTTCGAGAGAAGGCCTACATCGAGATTGCGCCGGGGTTTGTGGACACGGGGTCGAGCGCGAAAGAGACCAAGCCGGTGTTTTCGTCAGCGACGGTGCTGCCAGTGAAGAAAAAGGAGCTGAAGGCTCGACTGGACCAGGGGCGGAAGACGACCCTGACTGCGAAGAAGGGTGCGGCAGCGAAGGCAGGACCTACGACATCCATAGATGAGACCAAAACGTCTGACGCAACGAATGCCAAGACAAAGACAGTGTCATCCAACAAGAAGCCGAAGACAGTGCGGAAAGAGAAGATCCGCTTTGGGCAGGCACCGCGCAACTCGCTCCCTTCAGTTCCAAATGAGACATTGGCTCCGGGCGCTGACCAGGGGACAGACGTAGCATCCAGTGGATTACCTGGGCAGGGCGACGCGATCACAACACTGGACCAGCCGACATCAATGGCTTCGGAAGAGTTGCCACTTAATCCGGAAGTAGAACGGAAGAAGACGCGATACAGCGATCGTGCGCCGATTGAAGATAAGGCCAGAAGGGATGCGGCGAAGGAAGCGAAGGCAAAACAACTAGCCGCTGTTGCTGCCCCGCTGTCGGTGGACGATCAGCTTAAGCAGAAGGCACAGAATTCTGCCTTGGGGCTAGGTGGAGATACAGCGACCAAGAAGAAGGCGAAGAAAGTGAAGGGTGCGCCGAAGGAGCGATTGCAGGAACAGGCACCTGCACCGCCAGCGCCCAAGCCTGAAGGGACGCCGATTCCGCCAAGGAGTGTGCGCGAAAATGGCGAGCCCGTGGTGAGCCCTCCGCCGGTGGTGCCAACGGTGACAGCGCCAGCGGATGCGCCGGCGAGTTCGACAACAAAGTAGGTCTTCATGTCTGACATTTAGGGGTGTTACGAGCGCTGGGTAGAGGTATGCTTGGCAGCATGAAAGATTTCTATGTAGCGGATGCGGCGAAGTTTGAGGGCTCGGCTGTGACGACGTTCTTCGCGGTCTCGTCGATGTCTGCGCGGGAGAAGAAGACAGGCAGCGGGCAGTATCTTGCACTGACCCTGAGTGACAAGACGGGGACGATGGACGGGCGCATGTGGGAGGACATCGCGTCGGCGGTGGCGACATGCAGCGAGGGCTGCTACGTCAAGGTGCAGGGGCAGATATCGAAGTACCAGGGGAAGTATCAGATTACGTTGACCAAGATGCGGCTGGCTGGGGAGTCGGAAGTAGAGGCGGCGGACTTTGTGCCAACCACAAAGTTCGATATAGACGAGATGTGGAACGAGCTGCGCGGGTATGTGGAGGAGTTCAAGAATGCGGAGTTGAAGCGGCTGGTGAATGCGTTTCTGGACGATGAGGAGATTGCAGCAGCGTACCGCGCGGCCCCAGCGGCCAAGGTGCTGCATCATGCATGGATTGGCGGGCTGCTGGAGCATGTACTGTCGTTGGTGCGTGTATGCCGAGCTATTGCGCCATACTATCCCGAGGTGGAAGCGGACCTGCTTATGACGGGGGCGATCCTGCATGATATCGGGAAGATTCGCGAACTGTACTGGGGATCGACCTTCGGTTACACGCTGGAAGGGCAGATGATCGGGCACATCTCGATTGCGCAGGGGATGCTGTTGGATAAAGTGGCAAAACTTTCGGGGTTTCCTGAGAAGCTGCGTGTGCTGGTGGAGCACATGATCCTGAGTCACCACGGAAAGTATGAGTTCGGATCGCCTAAACTGCCGATGACACCGGAGGCGATACTGCTGAGCGCATTGGACGATCTGGAGGCAAAGATGCAGGCGATGCGCAACGAGTTTGGTCGGACCGCGGCGGCGGGCAAGAGCGGCGCTGATATGACGGAGTGGGTGCGCAACATGGAGAGGCCGTTGCTGAACTCCCGGGCATATCTGGACGAAGAATAGTGAGGGCGCTATTGGCGGAAGTGGAACGCGGCGCCGATGGTGATGAGGCCGGGGTGGAGAGTAGTGATAGGGAAGCCGATCCAGTTCTGGTATTCATAGTCGGCGCGGAGATTAAGGCCGGAAGTGAGATAGAAGTCGAGTCCTCCGCCATAGGTGTATAGGTTGTAGCCGATGTTGGCGACGTTGCCAGAGTAGTTATAGACGCCGCGGCCGTAGAGGATTTTGGTGTAGGGGGCGAAGCGACCTTTGGAAAGATAGAAGCGTGGGCCGACCTCGTAGGTGCGTTCGTAGACTGTGGGGTCGGATGAGGGCTTGACCTGGCGGAAGTCGGCCTCGTACCCCCAGTGGGACCTTTTGTCGAAGGTGATGTAAAAAGCTCCACCATTGAGGCTTACATTGTTGAAGTTGTAGTCGGAGTTTCCGAAGGTGAAGCCGCCACCGAACTGCAGATCGCCGGGACGGCTGGCGGTGGGCGTGGATTGCGCCAAGGTTGTGGAGATGAGGCAGAAGGCGAGCAGGGGAGCGGCTGCGAAGCACAAGTCTATGCGCAGTTGGCGGCACACAAGGCTGCGGATTGAGGAGGTATCTCGAGTGCGCGAGACGATCATCCTGCTCCTTTACGCATAACTGAACCGCTTACAGGTCCGGGACACTCCAATAACTCATGGAAGCACGATGCCTGGCGATGGATTGAAGTAATCTAATCGTCGGCCAAGGACGTCTACTGATTACCACGCTCGGCAATGAAGCGGCAACAAAGGATTCAGTGTAGTCTTCTTCGTGGAAGCTGGTTTGAACGATTCCCCTGGGCAGGCGCACCATGCGAAGGTTCTCCGTTCTGCTGATCGTTGTGCTGGGAACTATGTTGCCAGTACAGGTTCGTTCGCAGACTGCCTGTACGTCGGGACTCTGTCTACAGCAATTACAGACGACCTGTTCGGGGAATGCGACTACATCGATCACTGGGGTGGTGTATGCGCCTAATGGTTCGGATCCGCTTCCCAATGTAACGGTTTATATCCCGAACGATACAGTGCAGCCATTTACGCCTGGGGTGAGCTGTCCGATTGCCGGTTCGCCTCCGTCGGGTTCGCCGCTGGTCGGTACGACGACGGACGTGAACGGCAGGTTTAAGCTGGTTGACGTTCCGGTGGGGGCGAACATTCCTCTGGTAATCGTGTCGGGCCGGTGGCGTCGGCAGTTGGTGATTCCTGGTACGGTAGCTTGCGTGGATACTCCGTTGCCGCCGTCCTTTGCGGTGATGCCGTCGGACCAGACGCAGGGCGACATTCCCAAGATTGCGATTGCGACGGGTGCGGTGGACCAGGTGGAGTGCGTACTGCGGAAGATGGGGATTTCCGATTCGGAGTTTACTGATCCTGTTGGTGGAGGACGCATCAACCTCTACACGGGAAGCGGCGGCGCTGGATCTGCAATCGACCCGGCGACTCCTACGCAGGCAACGCTCATGGAGAACCAGAACCTACTGAATTCCTATGATGTGTTGATGCTCCCCTGCCAGGGAACGCCCAACAACAATGTGGATTCGGACATAAGGGGCACTGGCAAACCAACGAGTTTATTGGGGCAGCAGGAGCTTGCCAACTTTATCAACTTCGCAAATTCGGGTGGTCGCATCTACTCAAGTCACTACAGCTACGCATGGATGTATAACAACCCTCCTTTCAATAGTGTGGTCAACTGGGCTCCAAACTCTTCCCAGCTGACGACTGGCACAGCGACCGTCAATACCAGCTTCAATGCGGGACTAACGCTCTCAACATGGTTACAAAATATTGGCGCCTCGACGAGCTCCGGACAGATGAATCTTGACACGCTACGGGTGGATCAGAACGGCGTGAATCCACCGACGCAATCGTGGTTGACACTGAACCAGAGCCTTGGTGGCGTATCCAACCCAGTGATGCAGTTTGTCTTTGACACACCGATCGTGCCGGCTGGCCAGAAGGTGAACCAGTGCGGACGTGTGCTGTTCAATGAGTATCACGTGGAAGGCGGCACTAGTTCCCCCACTCAGCATTTTCCCAACGAATGCGCTGGTGGATCGGCGATGACTCCGCAGGAGAAGCTGCTGGAGTACATGCTGTTCGAGCTGACGGATGAAGGCGGGCAGCCGACACTTGATCCTACGACACTGGACTTTGGATCGGAGGCGGTGGGCTATACGACGGCTCCGCAGACCTTTACCTGGACGAACAATTCCAGCTTTGCGTCGCAGGTGACATCGGTGACATTTGGCGGTACGAACGCCGGCGACTATGCGGTGACGTCGAACAACTGCGGTGCGGTGGCGGGCGGTGCGAGTTGTCAGATCACTGTGGTGTTTACACCGTCTGCGCTGGGAGTGCGATCCGGGACGCTGTTTGTGCTTTCGGGCGTGAACACGCTGACCGCATCGCTGACTGGGACAGGTGTTCCCGGATTCACACTGTCGCCTACATCGCTAAACTTTGGCAGCCTGGACGTGGGTGCATCGGCGACCGAGACGCTGACGCTGAGCAGCAACGCCACCGGACCGGTTCCCGTGCCTGTGTTTACGACGACCGGGCCATTTGCCGTCAACACAGCGGCGTGCGGCAGCTCGGTTGCCGCGCTGGCGAGCTGCCAGATCAGCGTGACCTTTTTGCCGACTACGACTGGCGCGCAGAGTGGAACGATCGTGGTGAATTCCAGTAACCCGCTCTATAGCGGACTGAGCGCCACGCTGAGCGGCAACGGCATTGACTTTACGATCAGCCTGAATCCCACTACCGGATCGGTGGTTGCGGGCGATGGGACTGCGACCACCGCGACCCTGACGCCGATTGCGGGCTTCAGCGCGCCGCTGTCGCTGAACTGCCCAATGCCTGTGGGCATTGGGGTGGGAGTGGCAGCACCGAGTTGCGCCTTGAGCACGGCGACGATTGCGGGAGGCACAGCGGCGACGGCGCTGGTGAGCTTCACCACGACCTCGCAGTACACGGTGATTGGGTACAGCGGTTTTGGCGGCCGGGGCTTTCTATGGTTGATTGCAGTGGCAAGCGGCTGGCTGCTGTGGCGGCGGAGACAGAGCAGACGAGCGGTATTACTGATCGTGATGCTAGCTGTGATGGGGATGGGATTGACGAGTTGCACTGGCAAGTTGCCGAGCCAGAATCCCTCGTGGACCACTCCGGGGAACTATACGGTAACCGTATCTGCGACGGATGGGTTCCTGGTGCGTTCGGCCACTTACAGCCTGAGGGTGACTGCTAAGTAGCGGGAGCAGGGAATAGTTACTGGAAATTTGGAGGGTTGAGGGGCTTGACGGCATCCGGGTAGTCGACGGATATGAGAAAGAGTCCGCTGGCGGGTGCTGTAGGGCCAGTGATGGTGCGGTCGTGCGCAGCGAGTAGGGTGGGGATAGAGGCGGGGTCGAGCCGGTGAGCTCCGCATTGGACGAAGGTGCCAACCAGGTTACGCACCATGTGGTGCAGAAAGCCGTTGGCGGTGACGCGATAGAAGAAGAGGCCGTCGTCGATGTGCCATTGGGAGTGGGTGATGGTGCGGATGGGGGAGTGAGACAGGTCTGGGTCAAGGAACGGCAAAGCGGTTCGCGCGGAGTGCGAATAACCCACCCTATCCGAAGAGACCGGATAGGATGGGGCACCCGATTCCATGGCTGGTTGAGATCTGGTGGTGAGGTCGGGATCAACGGCAGCGAAGGAGGTGAAGTCGTGCGTGCCGAGGACGTGCGCGGCGGCCTGGTTGAGTGCGCTCAGGTCCAGAGGCCAGGGACAGGACCAGACGTAGGGGGCAAGGGTGGGGGGACAGATGTATTCTACGTTGTTCGGTGGGGCGGGGCATTGGGGGAAGATTCGGTACTGGTATGTTTTGCTGAGGGCTGAGTGGCGTGCGTGGAAGGTGGGCGGGACAGCTTCGACGGCGAGGACGCGGATGCTAGGTGGGAGGCAGCGGTTGAGAGCACGGTGAAGGTTGGCTTCGGGGATGTTTGCGTCTAGGGTAAAGCTGGCGACCTGACCGAGCGCGTGGACGCCTGCGTCAGTGCGGCCGGAGCCCTGGGGCAGTACGCGCTGTCCTACGGTGCGATGGATGGCGTCGGCGAGCAGACCCTGGATAGTGGGCAGATTGGGTTGAACCTGCCAGCCGCGGTAAGGGGTTCCATCATAGGCGAGGGTGAGTTTCCAGTGAGACATGGGGATAAATTGCACGGTATCACGAAAGAACAGGTTAGCGGTTCAAGGCACCAGGATTGAGGTTGGTATACTGGGCTTTCGGCGAGTTACGGTTGGCGATTGGAATCTGAGGGGAACCGTAGAGCGTTGGCGAGCGTAGTACGAAGTGCTGCATTGGCCGTTGCCAGGAAGAAGAGTTGGAGACTATGAGCGTGCGATGGAAGGATTTACGGGTTATAGCGGCGATTGCGCTGCTCTTGTTGAACGGAAATTTGCAGATTGCACGGGCTCAGGTTTCGCAGGGGACTTCAGCGGCTCAGAGCAGTTCGTCTGCAACCCCACTGGCGGGCACACTGCCAGCGGCACCGGCAGCGAGCGAGACGGCTCCCGCGCCGAAGCTAACGGAGCCGCTATATTTGCGTGACACGGGCCGAGACTACACGCATCTTCATACGTTTTTTCCGAATCCGCTGCAACTGTATACCAGGACGAGCGTGGATATGCCACGTTTGAACAATACTCCGCGGCTGAACTCGCTGATACGCGATGGAAAGATATATCTTAGCCTGTCGGATGCAGTGTTGCTGTCGTTGGAGAACAACTTTGATATTGCAATCGCACGCATCAATCTGGACATTGCGGACACGGACATACTTCGCTCTAAGGCTGGCTCTGGGCTGCGCGGAGTTTCGACGGGGCTGGTGACGGGAACGCAGGGGGGATCGGGAACCACGGTGATGGGCGGTGGCGGTCCTGGGGGCACATCGGGCGGTGTGGGAGGAAGCGGCGCAGGCGCCAATGGATTGGTGTTGAGCACCAGCGGCGGCGGACCTCAGCCTGAGAACCTGGATCCAACGCTGACCAGCAGCCTGGAATATGAAGCGACGACGACTCCATCGACGAGCGCGTTTACGGGCAGCACGCCCGTGCAGTCAACGAACACGACGTTTAATTTTGGCTACACGCAGGGATTCCTTACCGGCACGCAGTTGGGAGTGACGTTTAACAACTCTCGGGGAACGAACACAAATCCATTCAATACGTATAGCCCGCTGATTAATACCTCATTCCGAGCGACCGCGACACAACATCTGTTGCAGGGCTTTGGTTGGGGGATCAATGGACGCTTTATGGTGCAGGCAAAGAATGATCGCAGGATCACCGATTCGGCGTTTCGGCAGCAGTTGCTGTATACGGTGAATCAGGTGGAGAACATCTACTGGGGCCTGGTGAGCGCGTACGAGGACGAGCAGGCGAAGGAGCGCGCGTTGGCGCAGTCGACGCAACTGACGTCTGACAACCGCAAGCAGTTGCAGATCGGGACGCTGGCGCCGTTGGATGTGGTGAACTCGGATTCCGCGGTGGCGACGGACCAGCAGGCACTGGTGGCGTCGCAGTCGAACCTGACGTATCAACAGTTGTTAATGAAGCAGGCGATTGCGCGCAATCTTGAAGACACAGTACTAACCAGCGCGCCTGTGATTCCGACGGATCGTGTAGGGCTGGACCGGCTTCCGGAAGAGGACATGGCGGTGGACACGCTGGTACAGCAGGCGTATGTCAACAATCCTCAGATTGAACAGGCAGTACTGAGCATGAAGAACAACGAGCTGACGATGAAGGCGGAGAAGAACGGACTTCTGCCGACGGTGGATGCCTATGCATTTTATGGCGCTAGCGCGGTGAGCGGATCGCAGAGTTCCTATCTGAACTGCACAGCACTGGGCGCGTTTGGCGGTTCTGGATGCCCGTATCCGACCGTGGGCTATGCGTCGGCGGTTGGCAATTTATTCAATAGTAATGCGCCGGACAAAGGCGTTGGGGTAAATGTGACGATCCCTCTGCGCAACCGCGTGGCACAGGCTGACCAGGCGAGATCGCAGATGGAGTACAGGCAGGCGCAGATGCGTCTGCAACAGCTTTATACGCAGGTACGGATTCAGGTGATCAATGGACAGTACGCGTTGACCAACGACCGTGCGCAGGTGACAGCGGCGCAGGCGGCGCGGGAGTATGCAACGCAATCGCTGGACGCAGAGCAGAAGAAGTTCAAGCTGGGCGCATCGACCTCTGCGCTGGTACTGCAGCAGCAGCGGAATCTTGCGACGGCGGAGAATACTCTGATTTCTGCAACGGCAGCGTATGCCAAAGACCGTGCTGGGCTGCTTCAGTTGCTGTCGATGACGTTGGATCGGTACGGCATCAGTATTACGGATGCAGCAACGGGCGTATTTACAGCGGCGCCAGTAATTCCTGGACTGACGGCACCGACAGCACCGCCTGCTCCTAAACCGATTTCGGTGGGGCCTACTCCGACACAGTAGAAGCGCGTGAATTTGTGCAGGTGAGATGCTGTGCAACGGCGGAACAATTGTGAGCGAGGCGCCATTGAACATCGCGGAAGATGGGGGCGAAGAGCGGGAGAATGCGCTGGCTAATGCGGCCTCGGCGTATCTACGTTCTGCTATGCACCAGCCGGTGCATTGGATGGAGTGGGGCGAGGCTGCGTTCGACCGCGCGTTGAGCGAGGATAAGCCGATCCTGCTGGACATTGGGGCGGTATGGTGCCACTGGTGCCATGTGATGGACCGCGAGTCGTACGAGAATGCGGAGACGGCGCGGATCATCAATGAACATTTTGTTGCGGTGAAGGTGGATCGCGACGAACGTCCGGACGTGGATTCGCGTTACCAGGCGGCAGTATCTGCCATCAGCGGACAGGGGGGATGGCCTCTGACTGCGTTTTTGACACCCGAGGGTAAGCCCTACTTTGGAGGGACCTACTTTCCGCCGGATGACAGGCATGGCAGGCCAAGCTTCCAGCGTGTGTTGCTGACCATGGCGGATGCCTTCGAGGGACGGCGGACTGAGGTGAACGAATCGGCTGCGAGCGTGATGAACGCGATCGAGCATAATGAGGCGTTCAGCGGGCGTGCTAGCGGTTCACTGGAGGCGATTGGGACGGAATTGCTGGCGAAGATGGTGGCGTCTACGCTGAAGAGCGCTGATCCGCGGCATGGCGGATTTGGGGCGCAGCCGAAGTTTCCGCATTCAAGCGCGCTGGATTTGTTGATTGGCATGGCATCGCAAACCTATGCGGGCGCTGCGGCCATGGTGCAGATAAGCGGACTGGGGACAGTGACCGTGTCGGAAGCGGCCAGGCACACCGCGTTGCTGACGCTGGACAAGATGGCAAAGGGCGGAATCCACGACCATCTGGCGGGTGGATTTCATCGCTATTCCGTGGATGAACATTGGGTGGTGCCGCACTTTGAAAAGATGGCGTACGACAATAGTGAACTGCTGAAGAACTACCTGCATGGTACCCAGGCATTTGGCGAGGAGGAGTTGGCGCAAGTTGCGCGCGGCATTCTACGCTGGATGGAGGAGTGGCTGAGCGACCGCGAGCTGGGCGGGTTCTATGCGTCGCAGGATGCAGACTACTCGCTGGACGATGACGGCGACTACTTTACCTGGACACTGGATGAGGCAGCGGAAGTACTGACAGCGCAGGAACTGGCTGTTGCGAGGGGAACCTACGAGATTGGCGAGATCGGCGATATGCATCACAACGTGTCGAAGAACGTGCTGCATATGAAGCGCGGGCTGCATGAAGTTGCGCGCAAGGCTGGCGTGGAGTTGCAGGAGGCAGGCGCGTTGTTGGATACGGCCCAACAAAAGATGCTGGCGGCGCGTCTGGCGCGGCCTACCCCCTTTGTGGACAAGACAATCTATGTCGCGTGGAATGCGATGTGCATCTCAGCGACGCTAGAGGCGGGACGCGTGATGGATATTGCGGAGGTGCGCGAGTTCGCACTGAAGTCGCTGGATCGGGCATTGGCAATGGCATGGCGCGGGCCGGAGAATGGGTTGGCCCATGTGGTTGCTTATGGTGAGACGGGAGGGAAGGCCGAACGCGTTGCGGGTGTGCTGGACGACTATGTATTTCTGGGACATGCTGCGCTGGATGCATGGGAGGCAACCGGCGAGATGCGCTACTACGAAGCAGCAGATACGCTGATGCAGAGTGCATTGGAGCGTTTCTATGATCCAGTGGGAGGCGGCTTCTTCGATACCCAGAAGGCAGTAGCGGGGGAACGGAGCCTGGGAGTGTTGGGGGCTCGGCGCAAGCCGCTGCAGGATTCGCCAACTCCGGCGGCAAACCCCGTGGCGGCGATGCTTCTGTTGCGGCTGGATGCGCTGAACGGGAGTGCGGAGTATGCTGCAAGGGCCAAGGAGACGTTGGCAACATTCGCCGGCGTGGTGGAGCACTTTGGCCTGTACGCGGCAACTTATGCGTTGGCGCTGCAGCGGATGCTGATGCCTGCGGTGCAGGTGTGTGTGATCGGGGATGATGATGTGGCGCACGAGTTGGAGAGTGCAGCATTGCGGCGGTACTCGGCGAACAAGAGTGTAGTGCGGCTGAGGCGTGGGCAGTTGATGAACCTGCCGCCGGAGTTGCAGAAGACACTGCCGAATCTTCCCAATGTTAAGTCTGGAGAAAGCTTCGCGATGGTATGCAGCGGGAGTGCGTGTCATCCTCCGGTATGTACTGTGACGGAACTGGAGAAGCTGCTGGAAGCCTGTATGGTGGGCTAATTCTGGTGTTGCGCATGGCGCAGCAAGAGTTAGTGAAGTGATGGGTGGGGTTGACCGAAACCAATTGAGATGAAGCTGAGTGCGGCGGATAACTGCTCTTGTGAGTCGGTGTGTTTGTGCTGACGTGTTGGATGGAAGTTTGTGGCACGGACAGTTTTCTTTTCAGGTGGGCGGGTGATGGGGAAGGCATCTGGGCGGACACAAATTCATAAATTATTTAGATATTTGCATTAGGAGCGATCCTCATGGCTATATCTCTATGATTTTGCTACATATTTATCTATTTACATATTTTTATTGACAATCGTTCATAATTTATCATATAGTTGTTTTGAGCAAAACCTGATCTAAAAGGAGACTTCCTATGCGACTAGCGATTTTATCTACACTTGTCCTGGTTCCAGTCCTGGTCCAAGGACAGGCCGTTACACCGGCGCAGAGTAAGCCGGTTACCCCATCGGCGCAGTTGCAGGCTGAGGTAAGACAACCTGCAGCACTTGCGGCGGTTATGAAGGCAGGTGTCAGGGCCGATGTTGCCTCGACGATGACTGCTGCAAGTTCTGTAAATGTACGGGCGTATGTTTCGACCCAACTGTCCGAGGACTTTACCCAGGAGGCACTACGCCGCGCGGGGACGTTGGAGTACGGTTTTGGTGGCAGCGCACCGACCGTGACAACCATCCCTCAACTAACGCGTTCGGTAGATCTGCAACTCTCAGCGGAAGACCTGGCTACAACGCCGGACCTGTCGCGTGTAGTGTTGCGTGGGACGGTGGACGAGTATGGATATTTACGCAATCTGTCGGTGACTCATTCTGCAGGCAAGTCGGTGGATAAGAAGGCGCTGGAGGCGGTGAACGGTTATCGCTTCAAGCCGGCGATGGTGAACAACCAACCGGTGCAGGCAGCGGTTTCGATTGCGATCAAGATCGAGAAGCAGTAAACGACTGCGAGTTCGAAGCACGGCTCCTTGCGCTCCTATTCTCCTAACCCGGAGAGTGGAGCGCAGTTTTATATTAAGCGGTGCGCGTATGATTTGCATGTTGTTGGCGCAGGCTCTAAGATTCGTGGGGAGTTTTACGGAGGCTTGGGGATGCGTGTACGGCGGCAGGGTTTGCAGGCAGGGTGTGTCGTTTTATGGGTAATAGGATCGGTGGTTGTTGCGGGCGCGAAGGTAACACAATCTGGCAAAGCAGTCGCGGCTAAGAGTACGCGTTCTGCTGCGACGAGTCGTAGCTTGGTGGCTGCGACTCCTCCAATGGGCTGGAACAGCTGGAATTTTTTTGCCGGCAAGGTGACGGACAAGGACATACGGGATACGGCGGACCTGCTGGTGTCAACCGGGATGCGTGATGCGGGCTATGTATATGTGAACATCGACGACACATGGGAGGGCAAGCGCGACGCTACGGGGAAGATCCAGAGCAACGAGAAGTTTCCCGACATGAAGGCGCTGGCAAATTATGTCCACTCCAAGGGGTTGAAGCTGGGGATCTATTCTTCGCCGGGAGCAAAGACCTGCGCGGGATACGAAGCCAGCCTAGGCCACGAGGGGCAGGACGCCGCGACCTACGCAGAGTGGGGGATTGATTATCTGAAATATGACTTGTGCAGCTACGGGGGAGTGATGCACCAGCAGGCGCCCAACGATGTGCCGGCACAGAACAAGATGATGCGCGACGCCTACGAATTGATGCACCAGGCAATATTGAAGACCGGCCGACCGATGGTGTATAGCCTGTGCCAATACGGCGACGATTCAGTGTGGGACTGGGGACCGAGCGTTGGCGCGAACCTGTGGCGGACGACGGGGGACATCTCGGCCAACTTCGACCGCATGAGTCTGATTGGGCGATCGCAGGCTGGCTTGGAGAAATTTGCCGCGCCGGGACACTGGAACGATCCGGACATGCTGGAGGTGGGCAACGGCAGGCTGAACCACGACGAGAATGTGACCCATATGACGTTGTGGGCGATGCTGGCCGCGCCGCTGATCGCGGGCAACAATCTCACCCAGATGACTCCGGATGTGGCCGCGATCCTAATGAACAAAGAGGTGATCGCGATCGACCAGGATGCGTTGGGGAAGCAGGGCAGCCGTATCTATGCTGAGGGACCGGTGGAGATATGGGCGAAGCCGCTGAAGGGTGGAGCAAAAGCAGTGGCGATCTTCAACTTTGGCGAGACGGCCAGCGAGATGCGCGGAATCCGGCTTCATCTGAAGGAGATGGGATTGTCCGGTTTGGTGACGGCTCGGGATGTGTGGGCGGCGAAGGACCTGGGAAAAATTGGCGATACTTGGCGAACGACGGTGCCACGCCACGGGGTTGTGCTGCTTGTGGTGCGATAGGGCAGTTATAAGTTGTGAGTTGTAAGTTGGCGGATTACGACATGAAGGAGAGCTTGGGTAAGTAGCGGTGAGTCGTTGAGGCTTTTGGGACGGAAGAGGCGCAGGCCGAGGGTGCGCGCGGTTTCCGCGAAGGCGATGTCGATGTCGTAGAGGATTTCGACGTGGTCTGAGAGGAAACCGATGGGTTGGAGGACGACTCCGGGGTAGCCTGCGGCAACGAGGTCGGCGAGGGTGTCTTCGACGGTGGGGCCGATCCAAGGGCCTCCGGCAACGCCCTGGCTCTGGAAGGCGAAAAATATGGTTTTAAGCGCGGGAAGCTGGCGTGCGGCGGAGTGGAAGACGAGTTCTGCGGTGCGTTTGGCTTCGACCGGGTAAGGATCTGGCGTTGGGTTGGATTCGCTGGCCACGACTGTACGAGCGGGGACGGAGTGCGCGGTGAAGAGGACAGGTAGTGAGGTGGCTGACTCTTCGCAGGCTTTGGGGTAAATCTCGATGAGTCGCTGAGCGAAGGCGGCGATGAGGGCTGGCTCATCGGACCAGGATTCGATGAAGGTGAGAGTGGGTTTTGGCGCTGAGGGGTTGCGGGCGGCTTCGGCATCGAGCGCGGCGACTAGGGCGCGGCGGTAGAGGCCGGTGCTGGTGCTGGAGTTCTGCGGAGCGAGGCAGAGGGCGACGATGCGGGTGACGCCGTCGGCGAGCATTTTGGCGACTACGTCAGGGACAAAGGGATGCCAGTTGCGCATGGCGACGTAGACGCGTAGGGGATTGTCTGTGGCGGCGAGGGCCGTTTCGAGCAGGCTGGCTTGCTCCAGCGTCCAGCGGGTGAGGGGTGGGGGCTGGGTACCGGGCGTGTCGCCGAGGCCGATTTGTGCGTAGCGATGCTGCAGTTCGGCGACGACAGAAGGCGGGAGCGGGCGGCCGTTGGTGACTTTGGAGAGATACTCGGCCATTTCGCCGAGGACGTTGGGAGTTCCATGGGCGAGTAGGAGGACGGCGGTGTTGATGTGGGGCTGGCTCATGCTTAATGATTACCGCTTTTGATCTGGTGGACGACGGCGAGGACGGCATCGACGGGAGTATTGGGGACGATGCCATGACCAAGGTTGAAGATGTGACCGGGGCGGCCAGCGGCGGCGGCCAGGACTTCTGCAACGCGGGCGTGGAGGACAGCTTCGGGAGCGAAGAGGGCGATGGGGTCGAGGTTGCCCTGCACGGCGACTGAATAATTAAGTGCGCGCCATGCGTGGTCGAGGGGGGTGCGCCAGTCGAGGCCGAGGACGTCTGCGCCGGTCTCGCTCATGGCGGGCAGGAGGGATGCGGTGTCCACGCCGAAATAGATGACGGGGACTCCGAGGGCGCGGATGCGGGCTATGAGGTCGGTGGTGGGGGCAAGCGCGTATTGGCGATAGTCGGAGACGGAGAGCGCTCCAACCCATGAGTCGAAGACCTGAATGACGTCTGCCCCCGCGGCGACCTGCTGAGCGGCGTATTCGGCGAGGACAGTGACCAGCTTCTCCATGAGGATGTGCCATGCGTCAGAGCCAGGGCCAGACACAGAAGACAAATGCGGGGATTCTTCGCAGTGCTCAGAATGACAACTCGAAAGAGTGGGCACGCCCGTGGGGGTGGAGGCATACATTATTTTTTTGGTTTCGATGTAGTTGCGCGAGCTGCCTCCTTCGATCATGTAGCTGGCGAGAGTGAAGGGCGCGCCGCAGAAACCGATGATGCCGAGCTGGTCGCCGTCTGCGCGAGGCGGGGCGAAGTGGGCGGCGACTTTTGCGATGGCGCGGGAGACGTATAACAGATCTTCCGTGCGGTCCGTGCGCAGAGCGCGTGCCTGATCTGCGGTGCGGATGGGAGCGTGGACACGGGGCCCCTCGTCGGCAACGAACTCGAAGTCGAGGCCCATGGGAGTGAGGGGCAACAGGAGGTCCGCAAAGATGATGGCGGCATCGACACCGAGGAACTCAGCGGCGGTGATGGTGACCTCGGCGGCGATGTCTGGCGTGCGGCATATGTCTAGCAGAGAGTGGTGCTGGCGGACGGCGCGATAATCCGGCATGTAACGGCCGGCCTGACGCAGGAACCAGACGGGAGTGCGGTCGACGGGCAGGCGGAGACAGGCGCGAAGGAATCTGCTGCCGTTGTCTTCGGTGAGGGTAGGGCGAGGTGTGCTCAAGGTGATCTTTCTCCCAATCTTTGCGCGTAGCATCCATCCGGTGAGGCGGCGGAAAGCTGTATACGCCGGTGCGGGTGCGGTGTGAGCGTTCAGGGCTCGATGCGGAGGGAAAATTCTTCAATCACGGGATTGGTTAGGACCTCGCGAGCAATGCGCTCGACTTCGAGCTGGGCGGCGGCAGGGTTGGAGGCAAGCGAATCTTCGAGGGTGAGCTGGAAGTACTTACCCTGGCGAACGTCCGCGATTCCATGCAAGCCCATGCGGCGAAGCGCTCCGGCAACGGTCTGTCCCTGGGCATCGAGGACGGTGCTCTTCAATGTGACGTAAACATGGGCTTTCATGGTCTGATTATAGACTTATGGTGGGAATGATTGAGGGGCAGGAGTGTATATTGCCTAAATGGAAATGGCTTGAAGACGACATTGCGCAAATGAATTGGCCACCCTGGAGGTGGCCAATTCATTTGATTGAGGATGATAGAGCCTACGGAGAACTGCACTAATTGATGGTGATATATGCAGTCAGGGTCGTAGTCAACAGGTTTCTGGCAGCCATTACGACGCAGACGGTACCTGTGGGAACCGCAGTAGGCGCAGTGTATAGTCCAGTTGTGCTGATGGTGCCATAGGTGGAATTGCCACCGACGACGGCAGTTGACGGGGATGCTCCAACCTCCCAAACGACAGAGTTGTCGATACTATTGAGAGTCTGAAATCCAGGTGCCTGCGCAGCGCATGCAGCAGTTGTGGCGCATGCTGAACTTCCGACCGCGCCGCCGTAAAACTGAAAGGTATTGGTGGTTGCTGCGGTGGAATGTGGAATGGTGACTACACTGTCCGTGAGCCCAGTGGGGTTGGTTGGGGTGCTGGGCACCAGGTAGAGTTTGAGTCCACCCGTAATTTCCATCAACTGGTAGTAAGTAAATGTCTGGGTAGGATCTGACGGACTAGAGGGAACAGAGACAGCAAGCAACACGTCGCCCTGCGGAATACCTGTTGCAGGGATGGTTGTGGTTGTCAGAGACGGTACACCTTGAGAGGACAACGTCTCTGTGGTGTAAGTAATGGTGTATTTAAAGTTCTCGGCCTGCTGGAGGGCAGCACCGGTATATATAGGCGGAGCGGCGTTATTGTAAATGACGGTAGGACCGGAGCCGTTGGGGCCCACATACAAGTAGCCATCCGTGGGGCCAGCCGACTGCTCGCCTACCGGGGTGCTGGTACCAGTCGGGTAGGGATTTGGCTGGCTTAGGTTCTCCGTTGGGTACATAGCCCAGGTAAAGTTGGGCGGAGCATTCTTGACGCTAGCCGTGAAGAAGTAATTAATCTGCGTAATCTCCCACACCCCCGGGTTATTCGGGTCGAAATTGAGTACCGAGCAGGTATAGGTGCAGTACTCAGTCAACGAGATGCTGATGTTCTGATAGCTGAAACCGGCGGGGGCCGCGCAACCGATCATGGAATAGGTCAGAGCGGCGACTAAGGCGACAACGAAAATCTTCAAGCAAAGTTTCATTGGGGGAATCCTTTGTATTGCGGAGCCAGAAGAAGCATATATAAAAATCTACGTTCGGGAAAGTCTTTTTTTAAACTTGACAGGCCCCAGTTTTACCGGGCTACCTGAGACCGATTTATTTAGAGAAAGGAACTGTACCACCCTGACCGCACAACGCGCCAGCGTTATCTTGACGATCCGCTGGGCGGCGGGGATTGGGGCGATGAGGTTAGTCGAGCCAGGCCGTAGGCAAACGGGCCGGCGACAGCAACGAGGGCGGCAAAAACCAGGGCTGGGAGCTCTCCGACACGCTGGGAACGAGCGGCAATGAGTGCAAAAGCGATCAACAGGGCGGGGCCGACTCCAACCAGAACCGCGGCAGTTAACCCTCCTGGGATACGAAAAGGGCGATTGAGGTCGGGCTCGCGCCATCGGAGGACGGCCAGGGCGACGAATTCCAGCAGCAGGGATGCGCCATATAGAACGAGGTCGATGGAGATAAGGCGCTCAAAAGAGAGGCCAAGCGCCATGGCCCATGCGGCGGCGCAGAGCAGGACACATGTCCACGGCACCGGGGCACGGTTGGGGCGGGCGGCTGTGGTACGGGCAAGGAAAGGGGGTAACAGGCCGTCTTTGGCCAGGGCGAACGGCACTCGCGCGTAGCTGAGCATAAGTGCGTTGAACATTCCAGCGCCGTTGAGCATGCCTCCTAGAACGATGGCCAGAGCCAGGATGGTTCCAAAGAGGCCAGGGCCAGCGACAAAACGCGCGGCATCGGTCCATGCGCCGGTGGTGAACTGACCGGCGGGGATACCGCTGATGGCGACCGCAGTGAGTGGGACTATATAAGTAGCGGCAACCAGCGCGGCGGAGATAAGCATGGCGCGGGGATAATTGCGCTGCGGGTTATCCACCTCCTGGGCGACGGTGGAGGCGTTATCCCAGCCCATATAGTTCCAAAGAGCGATGGAAACAGCGCCGGCGAGCGAGGGCGCGGCGACGGGTGCACGTATCAAATCAAAGGATTGGCGCAGGTGTCCACCGAATGTCATGCTCTGCATGGAGAGGGGATCGATGGCATGGGCGAAGAGGCCTTTCCAGAGACCAAGGACGACAAGGACAATGAAGGGTGCAAGCAGAACTGCGAAAAAGCCTATGGATCCCTGGCCAACTGCCTTTGCGCCGCGCAGGTTCCAGGCCGTACAGGCCAGAACGATACCCAGTTCCCAGAGCGTACCGCGAGTGCCGGTAGTGAGTTGGGGTGCGATGCGGGAGAGGTAGAGAACGAAGATTACAGGATAGATGGCCATGTCGAAGATGCTTGCGGCTAGCGAGAGCCAAGCCTCCTGAAAGCCCCAGAATGGGCCGAGGGCGCGACGGACCCAGCAGTAGTAGCCTCCCTCCTCAGGGAGCGCGGAGGCAAGTTCGCCGACCATGAGCGCGGTGGGCAGACTCCACATGATCGGGATGAGGAGAAGAAGGAGGAGGGCGCGGCCATACCCTGCGTCGCCGAGGATATCTTCCAGTCCATACGGGCCTCCAGCGACCATGAAGTAAGTGGCTGCGATCAGGGGTAACAGACGCATTTTGCTGTTAGGTTTGCGCACGCGCCGATCTCCTGAAAAATAATTGCGGTAATGGAGAATCTACCTGAAGACGGGGAGAAGGCACAGATGGGCAGCGGAGAACTTTTATGGAAAGAAACCCTGTTGTGTGCAGACTGCATGACACGGGAGTCGGAAACTGCTCTATAATCGGGTGATCCCGGCACTCGGATTAAGGTGAGTTGCTGGGAGATGGAGAGTTGGCCGAGTGGCTGAAGGCGGCGGTTTGCTAAACCGTTGTACGGTGAAAGCTGTACCGGGGGTTCGAATCCCCCACTCTCCGCCATATATATCATTCTAAACATCTTATTGGGATATACGTTAGGGGACAGCGGTCACTCTGGCGGGTTTTAGTGTCCAATAGGTGTCCAATAAGGCGATTTCGACTCCGCGACGCGATCATCGATACAAGACTCGGACGTCTGATCCCTGTCGCGATGCCGACTTATAGTTAGTAATTCAGCTCAGGGAATACGCTAGCGAGCGTGCGAAACGGTACGCGACTCACGAGGTAAACTTCGATTATGACTGACGACGAAGCGAGAACCATCACCACAACTCTTCGGGAAAACCTTGAAGCAAACGGACTGGGCTGGATTGCACGTGGAGTCGACGAGTCATTGCGGCTAGGGAAGCCGACGTTACGGACGATCACCAGCCAAAGCGGCACTGAGAAAGGATTCGTCCTTGAGGAACGACACGAGATAGAAATGGAGGAAAGCACTAAGGGCCGGAAGGTCAAAGTAACTGGCATCGTGAACTACACAGTTCGCGAAGAGCTGAAGATGTTGATCGACGCCATCGATAGAACAGTTGTGGCGGTTTCGGAGATGAGGGCTGAAACGACCGCTGCGTTGGCAAAGGTAAACAGCGGCAGTGTTCCATTAGCTGAGGTGCGGTTCGAACGCGAACAGGAGCTAAGTCCACCTCTAGGCCCAGGTGAAGCACAGCCCGAGCCGCTCGGCAGCCTCAAGTCCAGCCTCGCTATGCTTCGGAGGCAGGTCTAATGGGAACCGTCCCGACCATTCCAAGCCTACTAACGACGATCACGGGCGCACTCGCAGGTTTACCCTCAAGCCTCACAACGGCCTCAGCAGGAGCTGATGTATTCGAGGGTTACGCTTTGAGCATCGTTCTCGAAGCCGCTGTCGCAGAAGGTGCTACGGTCACCTTTCAGAACCGCGATCTGACGCCATGCACAAGCGCGATCTTCCGGACCAGTCCTGGCCACCTCTATTCCGAAGCGCAGAACTACAGTCACGCGGTGATAGCGTTCCCCGACGTTCCGGTACTTGAAGCCCACCTAGGTGTTTATCTAACCGGCCGGTCACGGTTGATCCACGAAGCTGATGTGGTTGTATTGCTAGCTTCCGAAGCGGCTCAGAGCCGTTCCAATTCGGTGCCTCCGCGATCCTACGCATGCATACTGACTGTCGAATGCAAGTTCTACGCCGACAGCATCTCGCTCGGGTTGGGGCGCGGGTTCGTCGGTCTTTGTAGCGACCTCTCGGCTGACAAGTCTTTCTTCGTCACAAACTCGGGGTCACTCTCCGTAGAAAAGCTCCTCACACACAAGCACTTGGGTTGGGCATCTCAATTACGCCCGAGCGAGGCCGTCGTGGTGAACAGACTTCGAAACGAAATTCAGGCGGTCTTCAAAGACTACAAGGCTAAACACGCATAACGTCAGGCCAGAATCGCGGATCGTTTCCGTCTACTGACAAGCTCAAATTTCCTCGGGCACGCATACCGGCATGAGGCAAGTTCATTTGGAGAGTTCTTGTTTCCGCCGGCGTCGGAGATTGGTAACGATAAACGTTAGGTTCCTATCGGGACTGCCCCGGCGCGAGAAGCATGGGGGCAGTCCCTGAGATGTTTTGCCGGGGCAGTTTCGATAGGGTCGTTTGAAGTGAGCCGCTGGCGTGGCGGACGCGGTGGGTTGCTATGGAATTTCAATCGGTGCCGGATTGGTGATGTGCAGCCCTGAATGTGTGAAACTTCTCCGATGGAGCAGTGAGAGGATCGGATGCGGGTGGCAGAGGGAGCTGCGAGGTGTGGCCGGTGCGGCTTGCGAGCTTGGCGAATGGGGTTGAGCACACGGTTCTCCTGCATGTGCGAGCACGTGGCGGGAGCGACGGGTTGGAACACAACAGATCATGGATTCCTCAGGAGCTGTCAGCTCTGGACCTCTGTTGGTTAGGTTGTGTCCGAACCGGGTTAAAGTAAAGCTGGGCGCAGGTCATCCGTTCGACGACAAGCATCACGCCGGAGCAAGCGGGACAGCGCATCTGAGCGTTCTGGGCGGGATGATCTGTGCAAGCCGTCGCGCCGAGCAGCTCGCGGCAACGTTGGAGCGCATCACTCCGTCTGCGGTTGGCGAACAGGCCGAAGTGGCGGATGCGAACCAGCCCTTTTGGCAGCGCGTGAATAAGAAAGCGGCGCAGGAACTCATCGCTTGAAACGGTCATGACCTTCTTCTTGTCGCCGTGGGCATAGTCCTTCCAGCGGAACGAAACGTGACCGTTCTCGAAGGCCACAAGACGATGGTTGGAGATGGCGACGCGGTGGGTATAGCGGGCCAGATAGTTGAGAACGTGTTCTGCACCGCCGAAGGGTGGCTTGGCGTAGACGACCCAGTCCTGCCGGAACAACTGCCGGAGGAAGCTGGCGAAGCATCGGGGAGTAATCAACTGCTGTTGTGAGCCGTGAAACTGGAGCTTGTCCTGAGCGAAGAGTTGCTTGAGTCCTGCGACGAACTTGCCGCGGAAGACTCGGCTTAGCGCATGAACAGGCAGGAAGAAACGGCGGGAAGAATCGATCCATCTGGAGCCGTCGGGAGCGAGTCCGCCAGCGGGAACGATGTAGTGTACATGCGGATGATGTTGCAGGTTCTGCCCCCAGGTGTGGAGCACACCGAGGAATCCGACGTGTGCTCCGAGATGCCTGGGATCGCGGGCAAGCTCGAGCATGGTCGCGGCGCCGGCGCGGAAGAGCAGGTCGTAGAGCAACCGCTTGTTCTGGAGCGTAAGAGCGGAGAGTTCATGCGGCAGCGTGAAGACGATATGAAAGTACGGAACGGGCAGCAGTTCATCCGAACGCGCGCCCAGCCACTTGGCACGCGCGTTGCCTTGGCACTTGGGACAGTGCCGATTGCGGCATGAGTTGTAAGAGACGGCCTGATGGCCGCAGCGGGTGCACTGATCCAGATGACCACCCAGTGCTGCAGTGCGGCAGCGAACGATGGCATCGAGCACCTTGCGATGCGTCCACGCAAGGTGTGACCTGTTCTTCTCCCAGAATCTGTTGCCCGCTGCGCGGACGATGTCGGCCACCTCGAGGGTGGGTCGGCTCATCGCTTCATCAGCCTCCGCGAGCGCTTTACTTCGTCGGGGTTGGATACTTCGATGGCTTCCAGCGGACTGGGAATCGCCTGCAAATGTCTCCGCGACAGATGCAGGTAGACCGTCGTATGTTCGAGCTTGGAGTGCCCAAGCAGCACCTGGATGGTGCGCAGATCAGCGCCCGCTTCCAGCATGTGAGTGGCGAAACTATGCCGGAGCGCATGTGGAGATACATGCTTGGTGATGCCGGCCTGCTTGGCTGCCTCGGCCACCGCAGTCCAGACGATTTTTTCCGTGATGGGCACATCGGCCCGCCAGTTCTTCACTGTGCCAGGAAATAGATAAGTCTTCGGCTTCATCCAGCGCCAATACTCACGCAGCGTCTCCAGCAGCTTCGGGGTCAGCGACACGTCGCGATCGCGGCTGCCCTTGCCCTGGTGAACATGAATGACCATACGTTCGCTGTCGATATCAGAGACCTTCAGGTGACACAACTCGGCCCGACGCAGCCCGGTTGCATACAGCGTCATCAGCATGGTGCGATGCATCAGGTTCTGCGCCGACTCGATGAGCCGCGCGACTTCTTCCGGACTGAGTACCGTGGGCAGTTTCCGCGGGCGCTTGGGAAAGGGAATCTCATCGAGGAGATACGTCCGACGAAGGGTCTTGACGAAGAGAAACCGCAGGGCCGCAGAACGGCTCTGGATGGTTCCGGGCGATAGCTTCCGGTCGCGAAACAGATGAACCTGATACTCCCGGATATGGCTCGGGCCCAAACGCTCTGGTGAGCGATGGAAGTACTTCGAAAACTCTTCTACCGCGTGGATGTAGCACCGGACAGTGCTTGGAGAGTAGTTGCGACGCTGGAGTTCATCCAGCATCAACTGCCGAAGATGGGTCATAGAAACCTCCTTGTGACCCACACCTTATACCGGCACAAAACCTCAAGAAATGCCCACGCCGCAGCGTCCGCCGCGCCAGCGGCTTAGTTCAAACGCCGCAGTGTCCGATTATCCTGCAACGACCCGTTCATGAGATCACGGCACACCAGCCGACTTTACGTCACAGACTCCAAGTCCATGACTGGTCGTAGCCATCCCACACAACAAACTTCTTGAACCCGGCTGCACGCATTTCCTGAAACAGCTCTTGATCGCTGTTCGTGATTTGATATGCATCGACCTTTGTCGCCAAAATCCACTTCACTCTCAATGTTGTATAGCGAGAGCCTATGGCATCTATATCAACATTCATCCCCTGCGCGAGCAGATTGTTCTCAAACGTCTTCGCATACAGTTTCCTCGCCTCTTCCAATTCCTTCTCTGATGGCGACTTAGAAGGCTCAGCTGGCGGCTCTGCCAGAGGCTCAGCCGACGGCGCTGCCATAGGCACACTCGTCTGTTGCATCTGATTAGATGGAGAATCAATCTTAGACCACGCGCCGTACGTAGCGATGAATCTGAAAGCCAATATTACAAGGAACAGAAACAGACAGATACGCCCGAATTTCCGCATAGACACTCTTTCAGAAATGTAGTCTTTAGCCGATTTATCGTCCAAAGTCTACAGCGCAGCATGAGGCATGTCCAATGAAAATATCACTGTGCGCTTCGGAAAAAGACTGCGTAAGCTAAGGAAAGAGAAGGGCTGGACGCAAGTCCAGATGGCCGATGCGCTCGGCGTAGACCGGAGTTACATCTCCGACATGGAACGAGGAAAGAAGAACGTCTGCCTGCCGACGATGGAGGTCATCTCCCTTGGATTCGGCATTTCCATCACAAAACTGGTTTCGCGACTTTGAGTGCCAGCTAACTGTGAAGATAGTTCAGACGGCAATAAGCCATTGACTGGTTTAGATAACCGTTGTCTTTCCCGGAATAATGATGCAATGAAACGGTGTGGACTTGTGCGAGGCCAACTTACCCATGCGGCGCAGTATCACCGTGATATGGCCTGAACTGAGCATTCCAGCCAGGTGGCCGTCGTCAAACCGTTCCCTGCGGATATGAAGGGTCAGCAGTTTGACGCAAGTTCTCATCTGCGCATTGCAGAGGAGATCCGGGTTTTCGTAGATACGGACGGCCTGCGGTTGCCACTTCATCCAGTCATAATCCCTGATGAACCCGTGGTCGTAGAGCGCACGCTGGAACTTCCAAATGGTGGGGTTGTACTCGCCGCGTCCGAGCAAAACTTTGCATCCACCAGGCTCGCTGCTCCATATGCGAAGCTGTTCAAGCATGTCTTCGGTCTGATGGTCTTCAAGGATGTATTCGGGGCGCCCTTCGACGGATATTCGAGGCTCTTTGCTCCAGATGCCGTCCGGAATCAGCGCCTCCAGCCGCGGAAGGAAGGGGAGAACCGCTGCAACATCTGCACAAGATACGTCTGCATTCACTTCAGATAGATTCATGGGACCTCCCAGCGCCGAGAATCGGCACTGATGACCGTTGATCAATTCACTTAAATGCCAATTACTGGATGCTGAAGTGCCCTGCAGGCGCGGACTGCTGCAACAAGTCGACAGCACCTGACTGGATGTGCTCACCCTCGGTGAGGTGATCTTCCAGCTTCGTCATTGCATCGCGGGCTTCAGCGGTGTCCGTCTTGATGTAATACGTTCTTGTGGTGGACACATTCTCGTGACGCAGGATTCGCTGAATCACGGTGTCCTTGACTCCGAGGTGGCTCAGATTGGTTGCAAGGCCGCGACGTGCAGCATGCCATCCGTGCCATTCCGGAATGCTCTCGTCGCGTCTGAACGCGTGATCGATTGCTCGATGGCTTGCCTCCGGCTTACCGCACTGCGCACAGCGATTCAGTGTTGGAAGAATCGAGTTGTTGAGCAGGTAGCCGAGAGAGAGCGGCTTGCCCAGCCCATTGGCGAACATCGGTCCAGTCTGCGGATCACCACCGCGCAGCCGGTGCATCTCCAGACGCTTGGCCAGGCGCGAGATCACTGGAACAGAAGCACAGCTCTTGCGCGTCTTGGGCGGAGTCACCCGCCCATTCCAGATCGATCGAGCAACCTGAAGAACGCCATCGTGATAGTCCTCCCAGCGCAGCCCATGAATCTCGCCGTGCCGCAGTCCTGTGTAGGCCGCCACCGCAAAGGCTGTTGCCGCCGGCTCGGGCAGCAACGCCAGGATGGACTCGATCTCATCCAGGCTGTAGGCGTACGTCTCCACCGGCTCAGGGGCGCTGGGACTGATAGCCGTATCCCGGGCGGGATTCTCTCCCCGGAAGTAACCCTGCTGCTTGGCCAGCGTAAAGATTCCGCTGATGACACTCTTGATATGCTTCAGCGTGTTGCGGCTCAGACCGCCCTTGCCGATCTGACTCAGCCAGCCCTGGACGTGGTACGTTTGCGTGTCCTTGAGCCACAGCTTGCCGCAACGTGCCTTCAGGTGGTCTTCCCAGATGTCCTGGTAGCTCTTCGCCGTTGACGGCCGCTTATGCTCCCTGATCGAGGGCAGGTACACCTGTTCTACAAAGTCACCGATTGTCTGCACGCGCTGGGCATCCATGGAGCCGTTGTTCACGGTAGCCATGTGGCGCGCCGCCTCCGTTTTGATGTCGGCTGGTGGCCGCTTGCCGCGCGTCGTTACTGGGCCGAGCGGGTGGGAGACGCGCTGCTGCTTGAGGATTCCGCCGATGTTGCGGCTCTCCCGATAGCGCACGTGCCAGTGGCCTGAGATGTTGACGATCATGCCTGCCTGCTTACGCTGACGCATCCTATGGCCTCTCCTTTCTTTTGCGTTCACGGGCTTTTACACCCAGCTTGGCGATCCTTCGCTTCTCCGTCACAGAGAGCTTGGCAGCCCGTGCCTTGCCGCCCTCGCTGGCGATCCTGCTGATCTCGGCCTTACTAAGCTTTTCGCCCCTTGCCTGACCGCCGAGTCGGCCAAGCGCCTGTGCATGCGGGTTTTTCTTCGTTTTCACGTCTGAATGTTCCCATCTTACTTAGCGTCTTGCAAGTCATTTCCCTTATATTTGGCGCTTATTATCCAGCCATTTGTGTAGTTCTGCAGACCTCCAATCAAAACGGATATAACGGCCCAGCCGGAGGCAGGGAATTCGCTCCTCCTTGGGCGTACGTCCCCGCGTCCGGTTCCTGATCCAGGACTCCGGAACATGCAGGCGGGCAGCCAGCTCCGCCGACTCAATCAGCTCAACCGGCGCGAAACTGCCAGTTTTGGACACTGATTGGACACTGCCCGAATTTGCATCCATCGTTTCAGTCATATAGACCCGTACTGCGGTTGTCTGAACCGCTGTATTTCTATTGCCCAACTTAGCGCTACGGTCGCTGCGGCATGCTGAGCTGCGTCGGGCAGGTTGCACGCCGCAGTGCCGATCACGCTGATGAAGTCCCCGGTCATCGCGTTTTCCCCCAACGATCCCGGCTTTGTGCCTTAAATCTTGCCAATCCGCCTGTGAACATCCTTCCTGAGGCCATTTCCTGGAGCTGTACAGGCCCTACGTCTTGCTTCTCAGGCTGGGGTGCCGATAACCACACTGCGCGACCGCCGTCTTGGCGCGTGCGCACACATGAATCACCGGATAAACCGCTCCATGTCTGAGCCAACTCAGCGCACCATCCAGATTCCCCCTGAACAGTCGTCACATCACAGCTCGGGACCGCACTGTCGACCGGTGCGCCGGATCGCTCAGTCTCAGCTTGGCCAAACCACCTAAACTGGGCTGGTAAGCAGCCGTAGCCACCACCGGCACGGCGGGACGCCCCAAACCGCCTGTAATCGCGCCCGAGAGGCATTCCTGAAACGCCATAGAGCCTGACCAACTCGACGGTGTCAGGTATTCCTACTGGCTTACGGCTGGTCTGCGACCGGCCAACGCGACCGGCCTCCAGCAGCATGCAGCCGAGCAGCACGTCCACACCGACCAGCGTCGTCATGCTGACAGCGATGAGTCGCACCAGCATCCTGACTCTCTTTTCATCGGACGAGCTGGCGATCACTGTCGCGACTTGCCCAGCCTCGTGGCCCAACAACACCTTTTCTTCTACGATCCGCATCGCTCCTCCATCCATGGCTGCCTGAAGCACGATAAGAGGTGCTGATTTAGTAGCTCGAAGTCGAAGTCGTAGTCGTCGTTGTACTCCATCTCTTTCAGCATGTAATCAAGCCAGCCGGTTGAATACATCACCTTTACCTGGGCGTCCCCAGCCAGCCAGAGCGATGCAGCTGCGCTTGGCGTGGTATATCGCACACCAGCAACGGCCGCTTGAAAGTGAAGTCTTCCAGCAATCTTACCAACCTCAGCCATTCGGGCCCAGCTGAGGCGGTGACCTTCAATTTCCTCGAGTCGGGTGATCCAATCGCGCCACAGGCGATGGGCGCTCTTGCGCCGAATGCCATAGCGCAAGTTCAGCGTGCATGCCCAATTCCACTCGTATCTACCGAGCCACTCTACGTATCCGTCTTTTGTGCTACTCTCCATATAACCTCTGGATAGATAGGGATATATACGTACCTCTGCACTGCGAGGGTCGCACATTATTGAGCGAACTCAATGCATAGAGCGCCGACCGAATTTCTTCGGATTTCAATCTCAGAGAGGTAGTGCACGGACGTAATTACAGGGGAATTTAGAGAGACCGCATGGAATGCGGAAACGGGGCGATTTCAGGGAATGGTTCCAGACGAAATTAGACGCAAATAGAGTCGGATCTTTTTAGAAGACTAATCGCTTCCGCACACGGTCTCGTCGCAGTATTGCACTTCGAAGCCGCTTCTCCATTCGATTCATTTCAGTGGTGCTGCCTGTTCCACCAATCGCGCTTATCACAGTGTCCGTTGAGATCTTTTCATCGTGTGGGATTCGGTCTAGGTCTTTAGCAAACTGCTCGGAATCGATAGGCGCACCTGCCGGCGCCTTTCCCCACATGACCCTGTGCACAATCACGCGAACAGCTGCCAGCTGATTCCACTCATCATTGCTTACTAGTTCGCCCACCAGGCACATGAGGCGTGTCTGTCCCCGTGACCCAACGAGTAGGAATGTGATCGACAGCGGATCGTAGGCGGCATCCAAAAGCCGGGTCACCGAGCTGGTATCGTCTGAGTCAACCTCAACAAAACGGAGTTTTGCATCCTCCGGGTTTGTGCCGAATGTTCGTTGTGCTGCCCGGAGGGAAGCCACATCCTCCTTAGACATTCCTATCCCTATCAGTTCCGCATCCTCTGCCTTGTTTTGTTCGGACATCAGGATAGGCGAGCCTTTCTTTTTGACGCCCCTTCTGATTTGCGCAGGCATTCCGCCGGTCGATGCAAAAGGGTCTCTAACATAATCAAAGGGCTCCGCTGGTGGCGGGATGAGTTTTCCTCCTATCACACCAAACTTCAGTTGTAAGTGGGGGGGACGCGTATATTTGGGCACGAACTCCACTGCGCCATCACGAGGAATGAATTCCAAGTACACGTGAAAGCGGAGCACAAATCCAACATATAGCCGTAACGAAGCGGTTACATCTTTATGGAATTCTTCAATCTTCTTGAGAATCTGACGTCTGCTGATGGTTAGTCCGTTCTCGTTCACCCAGGACAAAAACACCATTACGTCATCAGGGTGCATTGCTGCCGCTTTGCGAAGATCGTGCTGGACGACGACAAGCGCTTCATTGAAGGCCGTCGACCCTTTGTACGCCTTCGTTCGCCAGGAACTCTCCGTAGTCACGAGCTTGGTTCGCATCTAATGGCCCCTCACCTGGCCCTGCTTGGGCAGGATTCTGCAGCGTCGCCTCTGACTCCAACCCGACACTGCCCAACCACGTCAACATATCACCGAACAATCCGAGGAAGCTAGGCGCTTCTGCCCGTCGGTGAGCGATGGGCCTGGATGCAAAGAGGTCATCAATGCATGCAGTGCCCCGGACTAGGCCGTCGGTGCTGGCGTCTGGCAGACACGTCCACCATAATCGGCCATCGTTGGCCTGCTTTACGTCCTGCAGTCTCCAGTCATCGTTGCCTTTATTGAAGGCTGGCAATCCCCATACCGCTGAAGTGCGATGACGATTGGAAAGCCACAAGACGGCCTGTTTACGCACATGAAACGCGAAGTGACATGCGGATCTTGTTCAAAATTTCCGCGTCAGGACAGGGCGAATTCACATGCCCTATCCAGCTCAGAGACTTCGCATATTTTGGGGAGATATTATTCCCTAATGACTGCGTCATTAATCAATGATTTCATGACCTCTGCCAGCGATTATCGGCCTTCTCCGGCATGCCCACTGTCAGGTGCAAACGTCGAGATCTCTCGACTTCAGACCTTATCTGCGTCGCAGAATATGGGCAGCTCTATGACTAAAGGTGCACGATATCCCGTCCAAGAAAACCAGATGATGTACAACCTCGTGCTACTTCGCCCTGTATCGACTTGCTCTGGACAGCTGCTTGCTCATCGAACGTATAAACCCATCATTCCTACATACACGGTCTTCCGACAACTCGCCGATGATACACATAAGGTAGTGTTGAGTCTGCTTTCCCACGACGCGTCTTTCAATATCGATGAAATTCAATGCCAGCGGATCATAAAACGTATTCACGATACGCATCAGTTCAGAATTCCGGCTGTCAGCAATCTTTATATGAAGTAATCGAAATGATTCTGGTTCATCCTCATCGCCTGTTTCAAGCTTCAATTTGGATCGAAAGTCATCATAGTGGTCTCCGATCTTGTCCGACTCAGCGAACTGATCGTCATTTTCTACTGGCACCAAAGCACCCTTCTTCAATTTGGCATACAGACGCGGACTGCTGATTTCCTCGTATACGGGCTCGATCAAGAGTTCTCCATCCTCGCTTCTCCTTCCGTGTAGCCTGACGCGAAAGCGGAATGCAAACGCCACATAATGCTTCAGAGCCGGGCGGAGCGGCTTTGGGCAATCTGCTATTCGTGCTGCAATGTCCATGAAGTCATGTCTATCCGGATGGAAGCACTTGAGAAATTTCAAGACGTCATTACGGTAGTTCACCGATGTATTTATGAGGGCACTGGTAATAGCCGCAAGCTCTTTTTTGAATACAAATGATGTTGCATACAAGATCTTCCTTCTGTTGTGTACTTTCGAAATGGGCCCTTTCTCAAACACGGGGAATACGGTATTCCGAGTGGGGGCCTTTTTATCCCCAGTCGAAGGGGGCGTCTTGGTTTGGCTTTTAGTCTTTTGGATCATGACGGAATTATAAACTTCAGCCAGAATCGCGCGAGCCTACATAGTTGACTGAAAAATGATGATTTCATCATCTTTTGCCAATCACTCGCCACATGCCAGGTTCCACCCCTGGGTGCCACGACTCCTATCGCGTTGTCCCGTCATACCCGTCACCGTACCGCCATTGCACCCCGGCGTTCCTCTACCCACCACCTTGTGCCGCCGCCGTCCAGCATGCCTATACCTCGAATTGTCCATAAAGCAGACATCGCAGCTCTTCAGTCCAGCCGAAGGCTAACATCCAGTTTGGTTCCCAAACGCCGGGGCCGATCATCCTCCACCGCGGTCCTGCTTCGCGGTAAACTCTAGCCACACCGATGCGCATCTTTGTCGCCGTCACCGATAGTGAATGGTTTGCCCTCCATGCATCCAGTTCTCGTGTGGATGAGGTTAATTTCTGGCGTCCATCGCCCGGCGCGACCTTCAAAGCGTTGCAAGCTGGTGAACTGCTGCTCTTCAAGCTCCACTCTCCAGAAAACTTCATCGCTGGCGGTGGCTTCTTCGTGAAGTTTCTGCAGCTGCCCGTAAATTTGGCATGGGACTCGTTTCGGGAGGCGAACGGTGTCAGGACCCTTCAGGATATGCGCGACCGGATCGCCTTCTATCGACGGGCCCCTATCAATCCAGGCGACAACCCTCACATCGGCTGCATCATGCTGGCTGAGCCCTTCTTCTGGCCCAGAGATGCTTGGATTCCTTCTCCTCCTGACTTCAAACTCAACACTGTGCAGGGCAAAGGATACGACTCTGAGGTGGGAGTCGGAAGGGCGCTTTGGGAGGCGGTGGCTGAAAGAATCGAGCTATTTCAACCATCGAGCCTCGAGCCGAACACAGCGGCTCTGGCTGCGATCGAATCGAATGGCTTTGGGAAGCCACAAGTGGTATTGCCTCGGCTAGGCCAAGGCCTGTTTCGTGTTCTGCTCACGGATGCCTATGAAAGACGATGCTCGATCAGCGGAGAGCGCACACTTCCTGTGCTCGAGGCCGCTCATATCAAGCCCTATTCGGTTGTACAGCGACACGAGATCTCGAATGGTCTGCTAATGAGGAGCGACCTGCACCGTCTCTTTGACGAGGGCTATATGACTCTGGACCCGCGCGACCGGCGCGTCGTCGTAAGTAAGCGCATTCGGGCAGAGTTTGAGAACGGCAAAGACTATTACAAACTTGAGGGACAGACAGTCCGAGAACCGAGCCAACTGTGGGCCCGCCCGACCGCCGAGAACCTTGAGTATCATGCCTACAACATCTTCCAATAACATTCGGCAGTAGATGCCGCCGCCCTGTGCATCCACTTTGCCCGCTCAGATACAGACAACTAACATGTCGCGACACTGTCCACTAGCGATGCCGCAGCAAAGCATGTCAGGCAGCCGACTTGAATCGCTCAAACCGAAGTGCAAGCCTATCTCGATCTGGGCGATCTATGATGCGTCCCGGCATGTGGATCATTCCACCGTTCAATAGCTTTAAGGCTTCGAGCATTGGGCCATCGTTAAGTACAAGAAGCCTCTCAGATACGTGAAGCCGATAGTCTGGGTCAATACCGATCAGGTGAGCGTCAAATGCCGCATGATGGATTTTTGACAGCGGAATTCCATTTGAAACCAATGGCTGCCCAAATCGCTCGTCCTTGTCCGAGATGATATGCGCAGCATCGAGCAACAGTGGCTCTGGCAAGCCCGATAACGCGCATCTGCCATCATAGGCAGTGATCACGGCTTCACGGAAAGACGCCTGATGGAGCCTTTGCTTGACGGCTCGAAGCGCATAGCGTCGTTCGAGCGCGTCCTCAGGGGGCGCCAGTGTTTCTTGATCGGGCATCCCAAACGCAACCCTTGCTTTCAATGCCTTCGCATCCCATCCAGAGATGAAAGCCGGCAACATCGCCTGGTAACGGCCCGGAGCGATCCCATAGAAGTAAATAATCGGGATCTGATTCTCAAACGCCTCGCGAAGCCATCGGTTGTCGGCCGCATTTGGATCCTGTCCCATGAAAGCGTAGTCGACCGTATCGACGCTTTCGAATATCTGACGATGTACCTCACGCTGGTCGTCGTACCAGACCCTGCTACCGGGCCTCGGGAATACGGTCTTGATTGATAGCAGGAACTGCATCTGCCGCGGTTTGAAGATTCCACGTTGTGGGTTGATGAGCGGGAAGCGCTCTCCGTCAAACAGAAATCCGGGTTTTAGCTCGTTCGCGGTGAGATGATCATGCACTTCCGCCAGCTTTCGAACATGCTCGAAGGCTGACATCCGCATGCGTGTGTCCCGGTCATGATCGGAGTTACTCACTCACCCTCCAGCTTATTTTGGTGTCTTTTCCGACGTAACCTTTACGACCTGATAAATGGCAGGCTTGGAACCGATGTTCCTGATGGTGCGCTTGTCGTTGGGAGCCCAGTACAACATTGATCCCTCATTCATCCGGCTGGTGACGCCGTTGACCGTAACCTCGACCTGGCCCGATTTGATGACGGCGACCTCGTCTCCTGAGTCGATCATATTTGTCTGCGTACTTTGGCCCACATTGAGGGTGGTGATGTGGCTATCGAGCCGGAGGAAGGTGAGCGTAGGCGAGCTAAGGACGCTGACGCGAGAGCCGGTCGGCGTTGCGGTTCCCGGCAGACTGTCGCAATCGATAACGGTGGATGGGAGCATACCCGGCACGGCCTGTTCGACAGCCGGCTTGTCGGCAACCGTATGAACGCGGTCCGTGTAGAAATCGATGACGTAATATGTAGCCGGTGTCTTGCCCGTGTTCTGCAGGTTATGAGCATCGTTCGATGCCAGGAAGATCAGGTATCCCGGGCCGGCATGGTGCTTCTGGCCATTGAACGACACATCCAGATCACCCTCCTTGACGAGGAGAATCTCTTCCCAGGGATGGTGGTGTACTGGGTGCGACATCATGCCGGGCAGCAATGTCGTGATATGAGACTCAAGTTTCTCGAGGGTAGGAGTGGGATTGTCGAAGACGGCACGCTGTTGGCCAACCGGAGTGGCCTGTGCCGTGATCGAGTCCCAATCGACAAACGTGCTGCTCAGAACCGTCGAATTTACTGGTGGAGTGTAGGTGACGGAGACCACCTGGGCTGCAGCCGTCAACGCAACGTTTGCGAGCACTAGATTCAGGACTAACGATTTCAACGAAACAGGCACCTGAAGGTAGTTCTGCCCACGTCCTCCGCTTTTCTCAGCTCGAATCGTCCCAGCTGTCATCACTTATTCTCCTGATAAGGGAGAAGTATAGCCTGCGCCAGGTGCACGTTTCTCTACGGGGATGACTAGACAGACCTTCCAGTCAGGGGGCGCACAGCGCTTCCACATGCTACGCCACCGCCATACAAAACACTGAGGTTGATTAAGTGGATGACACCTCCTGTATTTTCGCCTATTCTTCTCTCCATGTCAATGCACTACTGCCAGCAGGGAGCCGTCCACCCAACCGTCTATGTGGTGACGTGCAAGAAGTGCACCCGGAGCATCCCAGCTGGAGTGCAAGAGTTCCCTCGCGGCAATCTGGTAGTGCCATGTCCGCTCTGCGGAGAGCTGCGGCGGTACAGATCTTCCGAGGTGTATCTGGGCTTCCCGGACAGTCATCTCATACAGCAGCAAGTGTCCATTACCCGCAGACGTAAGGGCGGATGGTGATAGCCTGTTGGCCTTATGTGCAATCGCTACTTCAGAGACGCTGATACCCACGCGTAGATAGACTTGACTGATATCGATAGCAGCAGCGCCAGGATTGCCGGCGTCAACATGTTCTCGTAGCGCTCGATCTTTGTGGCGATCGAGCAGGGTGGGCTTTATTGTGACCAACACGCTGCTGAGAAACCGCAAGTTGGGCCATATCTATAACCAGCGCGGCAAAGCGGAGCAATGGATCAAGGAGGGCAAGCAGGCAATGAAGATGACGCGGCTGTCCTGCCACCGGTTTCGCGGCAATGAGGTTCGGCTGTGGCTCAGCATTCTCGCGTACAACCTGGGAAACCTGTGGCGGCGGCTGGTGCTGCCAAAGGAAATCGGAAAGTGGTCGCTACCAGCCTTCAGTAGAGGCTGGTGAAGACGGGAGGACGGCTGGTAAAGCATGCACGGTACTACTGGCTGATGCTGGCCGAAGGGCACCTGATGCGCGGGCGGTTCGCAACAATGTTGCGACGGATCGCGACGTTGCCGCTTCCGGTACGATAATGACGGTTCGCAAGGCCGGTAATTCGAGTCGCTGAGGATAAAGGAGGAGGAAAAAGTGTCTGAGAAATCGACGAGGAACGATCTCGATTACGTGGTCGAGTCCAGGGCGGCACGGAATCGCTCTGTGTTCGCAACTGCAAATGCAGCTTTGGTCGCGCAAAACCCCTCAGGAGGGGTACAATTCCAGCGTATCGGCGCAGGAAAAGGAGATTCCATCCTAGGAGACAAGTCACCCCTATATGCGGGTACCCCTCCCCGCTCTTGACTTCCGCTCTCATCGGCCTAACATATTCGCCGTGTGGCGATGACCAACTTATTTTCCACTGAAAGGCAGACTCATATTGCGGTTGAGCAATTCATACAAACGATTGGCGCTCAGGTCCCCCCGGTAGCCGGAGCGCGAGTTCTGCGCGGTCTCGTCTTCCCTGTGTCTCGATGCACCGCAGGAAACAGTCGATGTCTGTGAAGGAGAGATTTCGATCAGCTTCGCCGGCCCACAACGACGGCACGGCTTGCTGGATCAATGATGGAGGACGTTAGTGAATCTGCATCGATGCGTATTCGCCACGACAAGAGATCCGAGACTGCGGTTGACAATCTTTGTCCTGTTGCTTGGTTCGCTCCATCCGATCTCAGCCCAGCGAAGAGATCCTGACCCGCACAATGTTGAGGCCGGCGGCTCACTGTTTAACAGCATATGTGCTTCCTGTCACGGCGGAGAGGGGGACCAAATCCCCAACGTGGACCTGGGGCATGGGCATTTTCGGCGCGCGACAACCGATCAGGAACTGATCGACATTATCCGCAACGGAATCCCGGGCACTGCCATGCCGGCGAACAGGATGTCTGAAGCGTCGGCGGGCGCTGTAAGTAGTTATCTTCATCAAATGGCAGCCGACAACGCAGCCAATACAGTCGGCAAGGGTGATGCAGAGCATGGAGCGGTCCTCTTCCAGAATCTCGGCTGCGCCGGCTGTCATCGGATAGGCCAAGTGGGTTCGCGTCTTGGCCCCGATCTCACCAATATAGGCAACCTTCGCCGCTCTGCCTTGCTGGAGCGTAAACTTCTGGACCCCGCATCAGAGATCCTGCCGCAAAATCGATTCGTAACAATCGTCACCGGCGACGGGCGCACGGTAACCGGAAGGCTGATGAACCAGGATACGTTTGCTGTTCTCCTGATGGACCAGACCGAGACATTGCGCTCCTTCGATCGCACAAAGCTTAAGCAAGTCACGATCGAGGACAAGACGACGACAATGCCGTCCTACCGCGGGAAGTTGAGCGAGCAGGATATGTCCGATCTTGTCACTTATTTGAAACAGCAGACGGGTGGGACAGGAATTCTGTCAGCGGTCCCGGTCCCTGCTGGTGGGTCTCGCAGGTGAGGGAGATATCTCGCTTCACCCTCTGGTCGCCTCTGTGTGCGTGGTAGATGTGCCCGATCTTGTCACTGATTTGAAAAAAATGAAAGGTGTGCCGAGAACATGTTGCGACTAAGACTCCTAAGCCTGTGTTCGTTCGTTGTTTTAAGCGTTCCGCTTTGGTCTCAGGTCACGTCTGAGCGCCTGTTAAACGCCACCAAGGAGCCGCAAAATTGGCTTACTTACTCCGGTTCCTATAAGAGCCAGAGATACAGCACGTTGAGCCAGATCACACCCGAAAATGCAAAGGACCTGACGCTTGCGTGGGTGTGGCAAAACAGATCTCTGGAGAAGTTTGAAGCCACGCCTCTGGTGGTAGACGGCGTTATGTACACCGTGTCCCCGCCAAACGATGTCGTTGCTTTGGATGCAGTAACCGGGCGGGTGTTTTGGACTTTTAGATATGACCCGTCGCCTAAATCGCTTGCCTGTTGCGGCCGGGTGAATCGCGGCCTTGCAATTCTGGGGGACACCCTCTACATGGGAACCATCGATGACCGTCTTTTGGCCATCGACGACAAGACTGGCCATCTACTCTGGGCGGTGAGGGCGAAGGACGCTGCTCCTATCGAGCAGGGTTATGCCTACACGCATGCTCCGCTGGTTGTCAAAGACAAGGTGATTATGGGGCAGGCCGGGGGAGAGTATGGAATCCAGGGCTATATCTCGGCGTTCGATGCCAAAACTGGCGCTGAGGTGTGGCGCTTCAATACCGTACCGCACCCCGGAGAGCCTGGAAACGAAACCTGGGGTGGAGATTCCTGGGAGAAGGGCTCGGCTTCGGTCTGGTTAACGGGATCGTACGACCCCGATACAAATCTCACGTTTTGGGGAGTTGGAAACCCCGGCCCTGACTGGAATGGAGACATCCGTCCCGGCGATAATTTGTATAGCTGCTCGGTTGTGGCGCTCGATGCAGATACGGGAAAGCTTAAGTGGTATTACCAGTTTTCACCGCACAATGAATTCGACTATGACTCAGTGCAGGTGCCGGTCCTTGCCGACATCCAATGGAAGGGACAGCCCAGGAAGGTCATGCTCTGGGCCAACCGGAACGGCTTCTTTTATGTACTCGATCGCGTGACCGGTGAATTCCTTCTGGGCAAGCCATTCGCGAAGGTCAACTGGGCCGATGGGTTCGATGAGAAGGGGCGGATTCACCCGGTCCCCGGCAAGGTGCCGTCAGAACTAGGCACGCTGATCATGCCTGGAAATCAGGGCGCTACGAACTACTATTCACCGTCATTCAGTCCCAGCACCGGCCTCTTTTATATTCCCACCTGGGAAAATACGTCGTCGCTTTATGTAAAGGGTGGAATCGAATACGTTCCCGGTCAGTTTTACACGGGCGGAGGGCCAAGATCGGCAGGACCACCTCGCGGCCCAGGGAACTCAAACACAATGGAAGAAGGCTATGGCGCCGTCAGGGCAATCGATCCTTCCACAGGCGAGAGGAAGTGGGAATACCCAATGTCTGAAGTGACAAGCGCTGGTGTATTAACAACCGCGACAAATGTCCTATTCAGCGGCGGCGCCGAGGGGTATTTCTATGCCCTGGACGCCCGCACCGGAGCACTTCTTTGGAAGTCGACCGTCGGAGGCAGTATCGAAGCCACTCCGATTACCTTTATGGTGAACGGCAAACAGTATGTGACGATCAACGCGGGCAACGCGATCTTTACTTATTCGCTGAAGTAGTCGCCCCATTTTGTGGGGGGTTGGGATAACGGTTGGGGTGGGGTTGGGAAGAACAGACAACGGCAAAAGAAGACGCAGATCCCCTCTTAAAGATAGCTTTCCGAAGTACGCGGGAACGGCCTTGGAAGAAGCTCGAGAAGTACTTGCCTTCGAGTTTGCGTTCTGGGCTGCCGAGTGCAAGTTGTGTTCATCGATCAGATTCAACATTCGTAGTTAAATACCATAGCCGCCCTCACTTGTGCTGAATCGCCTCAGGCGCGCGATCCCGATCCAGCGGCCGCAACTTTACTGTCCACTCCAGCGCCGCCTTCACAGGGGGAAAGCAGACCGTTGCGGTGCAGGCCTGGTATTCGAGTTGGCCGGTGACGCGCATCTCCGATTCCTGAGCGAACGACGGCATCGTCTTGGGGTTTACTTGGGCCGACACGATCGTGGACAGAACCGTCTTGCCCTTATACACAGGGACCACTTGGTGTAGCTCCGGAAAGTTCATCGTCTCCGGAGCTGGGTAGCTCACATTTTGCGCAGCATAGAGATCGGAAGCATCGATCTTCACCGAGACGGGGCGATAATCCATCTTTTCCGCGCCGGCCGCATACAAATGCGTCTCCGGCCCCGGCGTCAGGCTCACCAGAAGCTGGACCAGGAAGCCGGGAGTTACCTCGTCATCGGATTGCGACGTGGTCACAGTCACGTGCGGCGTAACATCCAGCTGCCGCGAGGGCGCTGGCAGCGAAAAGCCATTGAACAGCGCATCGTACACGTTGCTGGCCGTCCAACGATTCGCCACCCCTGACCCGAAGAAGCGCTTCACGATCGTTCCGTGTGGATCGATGAGATAGTAGCCCGGGTAGGGAATGCCCACCTGCATTCCCGTCGCCTGGGTATTGCGAATCCCAAAGGCGTCGATCACCGAGGAAGTTGGGTTAGAAAGCAGCGGATAAGTAATCGAGCGGCGCTTGGCGAAATCCGCAAGGATCGCCGGCGAGTCGTAGCTCAGCGCGGCGACCTGGATTCCCTTGGCCGCGAAGGCGTTCTGCGACCGCTCCAGATCGACCAGCTGCCCCTTGCAGAAGGGGCACCAATCCGCCGACCGGAAAAAGAGCAACACAAGCCCCTTGGGCCCGGTCAGCGAGCTCAGGTTCTGGGTCTTGCCAGTCTGATCCTGAAGCGTGAACGAAGGAGCCTTGGCCCCCGGTTGTAGCCCGCCAACTTCCTGGCCAGCGGTCATGAACGATCCTGCAAGCAACGTGAGACCTACGGCCGAAATGCGCCAGACATTCGCTTTCGAGAGCATGCCATCCTCCAGAATCCGTTTGGGCTGGAACTTCCATTTTGCTTGCCCGATGACGAGAGAATACACCCACGAATGGTGATAGCCTGTTGGCCTTATGTGCAATCGCTACTTCAGAGACTCCGATAAGCAACGTCTCGTGGAAGCCTTCTACCTCGGCAACCGCGACGAGTTGCCTGTAGAGATTGCGCCGTCGTACAACATCGCTCCCACCACCATGCAGCCCGTCATCCGTAGTAATCGAGATACAGAAGAGCGCGAGATGGTGGCCATGCGATGGGGCATGGTGCCTCACTTCGCCAGGAGCGTTGCTGACTTCAAAGGCTTCTCGACGTTCAATGCGAGGGCAGAGACACTCACCTCCAGAGCCGTGTGGCGAGGTCCGTTCCAGCGCAGTCGCTGTCTGGTCCCCGCCGACGGATTTTATGAGTGGAAGAAGCTGGACGCGAAGACGAAGCAGCCCTATGCGTTCACCTTGAAGAGCAGGGAACCGTTTGCCTTCGCTGGCCTGTGGGATGCCTGGAAAGAGCCAGTGAGCGGGGATTGGCTGCAGAGCTTCGCCATCGTCACCACAGAGCCGAACGAACTAGCTGGAACCGTACACGACCGCATGCCCGTCATCCTTAAACCATCCGACTATGACCGATGGCTGACGCGCGACGATCCCGAACGCCCGCCTCTCGATCTGCTCCGGCCATACGATGCCGAGGAGATGACTGCATATCCGGTCGACCCGCGGGTAGGCAACGTCCGCAACAATGATCCCGGGTTGTGCAAGGCATACAAGTGCCCGCTCAACTTCGCGTGACGCCTCCCCGCACGATACGCTACACTTGCGCGCATGAAATTGCCTCGCGCCTCCGCTGCCTCTTTGCTCTCTATCTTCGCCACGCCTGTATTCATCTTTGCGCAGGCTCCGCCCATCAATTACCAGTCCACGGAGATCCATCCCGACCACACCATCACCTTTCGCTACAAGGATCCCGGCGCGACCAAAGTGCTGCTCAACATCCGCGACCTGCCCAAACCGATGGAGATGGAGAAGGGAATCGCCACCGAGAGCAGGTCACGAGATTTCAGTCGCCATGCCGACTTGTCGTTACCAATCACCGGGGCTCAGCGCGCTGCAAGCTGTTTGTTGTCCGTGTGCAACTCTGACAGCATTGCTAAGGGAGCAGGTTCTGAACGCGTTCTTACACACTATAAGAAGTCGCCGGTCCGTATGTGAACGGTTCCATCCGGCTCAGAGCGACCCGCGAGATATTTCCGACGCGCCACTTCTTCAATGGCTGTCCTGTTGCCTCTGAACACAGCGAGCTTGTCCTTGCCATCCCCGCCAAAGTGGTCGTCTAGTGCTTCTCTGCTGATCTGGCAACGTATGCGAGTCTCTCCATCCAGTCCCCAGAACACCACAGTTTGACGGTCAAGATCATACTTCTCGTCTCGCGCCGGAAAGCTTAGTTCATATTGGTTCGGCATATTCACCCTCTCAGGAAATAGTCCGGGCATCCATCGCGACGCAAGCGCTGCCGGAAAGACAAGGCGTAGCGGCGCGCGTGGGCTGTCAGAGGCGAGCACTCCGCGCTCGACCAGTGCCGAGACGATACGGCGTGCGTGGCGCTCACCCGCGCCGACAACACCGGCGGCATCGGCTCGAGGCAATTCCCCCCGGTAAAGCACTGCTTCCAGGATGCTGCCAGCCTTGGGTGGCAAGGTATTGAGCCTGATTTCTTCTTCAGCCCAAAGCAGGATGCGAGTCCGCAGGCGATCCGGCTGCATCAGGCTTTCCATGAATTCAACCTGGTCGATGCAGGTTCTGAGAAAGAAGTCTGTAAATCGCGCTAAAGCCTCCTCGCTCAAGTCGCCACGTCCGTCAAGGTCGTTACGCCGCGTGACATCACATGCGGCAAGGTGCTTCTTATAGGTATCAACATTGCGTGCCAGGCCGCGTGCCACCGACCATACGGCACCGGTATCGAGTGTCTCCAGCAGCATTGCATGCGACATCAAACGAGTGACACGGCCGTTGCCATCAACAAACGGATGAATCCACACGAGACGATGATGTGCTGCCGCCGCACTAAGGACTGAGTCCGTTTTGCCGAGACGGCTGTAGACCTCTTCGAAGCGCTTTAAGAAGCGCGGAACGGCACCGGGACTTATGGCGATATGAGCGCCGACTTTGATATCACTCCCACGCAGGCCGCCGGGAACGACCCGCACCCGTTCCTTCGTTTCGGGGTCATCCACCCACAGCAGATCCTCTGGCAATAAGTCATAGAAGCGGCGATGGATTTCCCGGATGCCGTCGCTTGTGACCGCGCGGCCTTTCAGGCCGCCACCGTCGATCCATCCCTGGACGGTGATGTGCGCTTTTGCTTCGAGCTGTAGGTCGCGCTTGCCTGCATCTTGGCTGTAATCATTCTTCAGCGCGCGCTCGATATCGATCGGGTGAGTATCGTGTCCTTCGATCAGGTTGCTGTAGTAGCAGTTCATCGCGCGCACAAGATCGGCCAGAGAAGCCAATAGGCTGTCCGGCAGACTCCGCCGGAACCCGGCAGACTTCTGTACTAGATCCAGGACAAGGTCTATAAGGCCGCCACGATGTCGGGAGCCTTCGCCAATCAGCAAGGGCTCCATCAGAGAAACCTGCTCGCCTCTATCATATGCCGCTTTTATATCCGGTATCATGTCCGCTCAATATCTATATATTTATACATAATTATCATATATTTATATGGAGATAATGGTGCACAATGGCCTAACATAAGTCCGGTTCTATGTCCGCTTCGATATTACCATGCTCCGCGGTCACCGCACCAATTCATAACCTTAGCCCGCGATCACATGCACAGTCTTTACTGTCCAATAAGGTGTCCAATAACTGACTAATGAGGTCACATTACATGCTTTTATATGATCGGGCACGACTGTAAGTCTTTGATATCACGTCATGTTATCTCAAAACAGAGATTTGCTAAACCGTTGTACGGTGAAAGCTGTACCGGGGGTTCGAATCCCCCACTCTCCGCCATATAATTCATTCTAAACAATTTATTGGACTGTCGAGTAGTCGGGGAGCGGGCACTCTAGCGGGTTTTAGTGTCCGATAGGTGTCCAATAAGACGATTTCGACTCCGCAACGCGATCATCGATACAAGACTCGGTTCTCAGTTTCCAGCTGCGATGCCGACTTCTGGATACTCGCCGGCGACGACTTCATTGCCATGCTCGCCACTCCACCATAAGCCCCCGACGCGTTTCGACCCAGTTGTATCCAGCCCAACTCAGCCAGACTCGCAATATCGTAGGGAACTGACACTCTTGCTTAGCTGATTGAAAGCATGTCCCTCTCAAAGTCGGGGAATCTTTTCCAGCCGAGTAGTCCCACGATATCAAATGCAAGATTCCGGGATGTGAATTCATTGAACTTGAGCTCAATATCCCGAGTAAGCGCTTCGAAAACGTCGCGCACCGGCTGCGTGAATTTGCCCTCGTCCCAGTGAATCGCCTGGTTACGCCCCTGCCAGATGACGTCCCTTACCGGGAGGGTACCGATACGTCTTCCTTCGGGACAATTGCGCGGCCCGCGATGAACGAGCGATATCCCCTGTTTGGCGTATTGAAGCATGCTGCCGCTTTGCGCATCTCTGGAGAACTTTCGTGCCGCGATCAGCTCCTCAAGGTCGCGCTTTTCGGCTTCCGCATGGAATTCCTCTTTCTCAGGCCCGAAGTAGGACTCCCAGTACATCGCGGTTGATTGCAAATCGTCATCACAATCAGGGTTTGCCTCCAGCCAGGCAATTCGTTCATGGGTATCCTTGATCACAGCACCGAGTGTGGCAAGTATCGCCAGCTGCGCCTCGTAACGATCCTGTTCGGACCAGATCAGCTGCAACGTCTCTGCGGCGGCGTGCTCGATTTCCTTTAAGTAATCCGGCATCTTCATCTTCTAGCCCTCAACTCTTGCTCATGTTAGCAACGTTTGCCTGTCCCGGACTGATTACGCATTGAAACGGTTCGGATCTGTGCGAGGCCAACTCACCCATGCGGCGCAGGATCGCCGTAATATGGCCTGAACTGAGCATCTCAGCCAGGTGGCCGTCATCAAACCGTTCCCTTCGAATATGCAGGGTCAGCAGTTTGACGCATGTCCTCATCGATGCTCTGCGGAGGAGATCTGGGTTTTGAAGATGCGGACGGCCTGTGGTTGCCACATCATCCAGTCACAATCCCGAACGAGCCCGTGGTCATAGAGCTCACGCTGGAACAGCCCAATAGTGAGGTTGTGCCCGGCAATCCCTACTCCGTCTTGTGCCAACGATGAGGGGTCATTTCGTTGCGCAGACGCTCCCGCTTCGCGTAGAGGTCGTCTATGTACTCTTTCCCTTGAGTGCTGAGCAAGAAGTCGCCTTGCTGTTGCCAAGGCTTCTCGTCGATGGTGCCCTCCGCCGCTTGAGAAATGCTCGACATGATTAATTGGAATCGTTCTACAGAGGCTTCGGTCTCCAACGTGGGTCTATTCAAACTGAACCAACCTCGCAGATCGGCCATGAATACGTTCATTCGCATGAGCGCCGGAGGGTGGTCGTATGTTCTTACATTCGCAACATTGAATGTTCGGTTGCCCCACAGATAAAACACTGCCCCAAGAGCACAAAGAAAGAAATTCAGAGTGAAATCATCGACACTCAGAGTAGATCTCAACTTGCGATGAAGTTCAGCTCCGATCCCACCGTTGAAAAGGTTCTCGGCCATCATGTGTGCGGCGTAGCCGTCTGCCTCAACTTCCATTGCCTGAAGTCGAACCGGGTCCCCACCGGAGTTTCTGTAGCTGAGGCGGTCGGCGGCACCAAACTCTGCGAGGACAAAAGTAGCAGAATCAGATTCGCAGTGGCCATGGAAGAAATGCCCTAACTCGTGATTAGAGAGAAATTGAAGCTGCACGATCATAAAGGCTGCAGCAAGAGGATTTCTCGTCTCTGCGTCGAGACAAAGGCCAAGAACTTCCTCCAAGAGGTTCAGCCTCCAAAGGCTGAGAGAAATCTTTGTAAAGCGTGACAACAGCGCGGTGGTGATTGCGATAAACGACCAGCCACAATAGGAGAAAGCGAACGCATTAATCTCCGTAGACTCTAGAAAGTCAACGTGCAGCTTTGCCTGACCATGCGGCGTCACGATCTTCGATGTATTGATCTCAAAGATTCGATTTATCTCGTCGCGGGCGGCCTCGACAGATTGCTCGAAAAGCTGATCGCCAAGCCCCAAAGTGGTCGCCCTTCCGGGATACCTCTTCCGCGCAACGGGGGACGGATGTTGAGTGAAGTATCGATCGAACAAGAGCTCGGGTACATCGCTCGATGTGGCCATATATCCGGAGTCTCCTTTTTCGGCACAGATTCGCTTGAATTGTACCGCTCCTGGGGTCGGCAAGATGAAGCGCACTCAGCGTGCCAATTACGCATCCGATGACGTTCAACGGCGAGACGCTTTGCATAAGCGAGTGGGCTTACCGGCCTGGAGTATCTCACGTGTCTATGGTCTTCAAGGATGTATTCGGTATGGCCTTCGATGGATACTCTGAGCTTATTGCTCCAGATGCCGTCCGGAATCAGCGCCTCCAGCCACGGAAGGAAGGGGAGAACCGCTGCAACATCGGCACAAGAGACGTCTGCATTCATATACGGCAAGCTCATGGAACCTCCCAGCACAGAGGGCTGGCCCTGCCGACCATCGGTCAATTCTCTCGGATGCCTATTACTGAATGCTGAAGTGCCCTGCAGGCGTGGGCTGCTCCAACAAGTCGTCAGCGTCCGACTGGACGTACGCACCCTCGTTGAGGTGATCTTCCAGCCTCGTCATTGCACTGCGGACATCATCAGCATCCGTCTTGATGTAGTACGTCGACGTAGTGCTCACGTTGGCGTGACGCAGAATTCGCTGAATAATGATGTCCTGGACGTCAAGGCGGTACAGATTGCTGCCCAGGCCGCGTCGTGCAGCGTGCCATCCATGCCATTCCGGATAACGCGGATCCCGTTTGTAATCGTGATCGGCCATGCGGTGGCTAGCCTCCGGCTTTCCGCATCGCTCACATCGATTCAGCGCTGGAAGGATAGAACTGTTGAGCAGGTAGCCCAAGGAGAACGGCTTGCCCAGCCCGTTGGCGAAGATCGGTCCAGTCTGCGGATCGCCGCAACGCAGCCGGTGCATCTCAAGACGCTTGGCCAGCTGCGAGATCACTGGAACCGACGCGCAGCTCTTGCGCGTCTTGGGTGCGGTCACTCGCCCATTCCATATCGAACGGGAGACCTGAAGCTGGCCGTTGTTATAGTCCTCCCACTGCAGCCCCTGGATCTCGCCGTGACGCAAGCCCGTGTAGGCCGCCACGGCAAACGCCGTCGCCGCCGGCTCGGGGAGCACAGCAAGGATGGACTCGATCTCATCCAGGCTGTACGCATACGTCTCTGCCGGTTCAGCGGCGCCGGGATTGATCGCCGTATCCCGGGCAGGATTCTCTCCCCGGAAGTAGTCCTGCTGCTTGGCCAGCGTGAAGATCGCGCTGATCACACTCTTGATGTGCTTGAGCGTGTTGCGGCTCAGGTTGCCCTTGCCGATCTGATTCAGCCAGCCCTGGACGTGGTACGTGCGCGTCTCCTTCAACCACAGCTTGCTGCAATGCGGCTTCAGGTGGTCGTCCCAGATCTCTCGGTAGCCCTTT
>Ga0316227_1000275_pt1 | contig 79894 bp, 55 predicted proteins | sample TBH18019metaG_FD_206012 | JGI IMG/M metagenome (GOLD analysis project Ga0316227, IMG submission 206012) | Freshwater microbial communities from Trout Bog Lake, Wisconsin, USA - TBH18019 | ecosystem: Environmental > Aquatic > Freshwater > Lake > Hypolimnion/Profundal zone | place: USA: Wisconsin... | reverse complement strand
CGATGCATATTTCGCCTGCAATCAAGGAGCGACGACGAGGCGTATCAATGGAGAGATACGGCGAGGAGGAACGACGACGAGTGCGGGCGCAAGATGCATCGCCCGGAGGGTGGGCCGGGAATGGCCCATCGGCTTGGTTGTCGGACCTCAACGTATCGTCCACTGTCAGATACGCTTCGATCCTCCGCCTCGCATCTGGGCCATTGCCGACCCATCGCGGAGTCATTGGGTTCTGAGATAGATTCTAAGTAGGTGTTCAGGAATAACTCCGCAGTTTCTCCCTCGCCCCGGTGCTCCGGGGGAGAGATAGGGTGGAGGTTTTCGCCTTTCCCATTTCACCTTTCACCTTTGCTTCCTCCCCTTCTTCCCCGATAATACCTTGAAGATGTCTTCACGCCTCCGAATCGCCGTCACCGGTCTGGCCGCCACCTATCCCATGGGCGGCGTCTTCTGGGATTACCTTCAGTACGTTTTGGGTTTCCATCGCCTCGGCCACGATTGCCTATACATCGAGGACACCGGCCAGTGGTGCTACGACCCGGCGGCGCAGACCTTCGTCGAAGGCGGCCAGGCCAACGCCACACTGCTGGCAGCCCAACTGGCCAGACTAGATCCTACCATGGTTGATCGCTGGTTCTTCCGCGACGCCACCGGCCGCACCTTCGGCCGTCCCTGGCCGGCGGTGGTCGAGTTTTGCCGCACCGCCGATCTGTTTTTGCACATCTCCGCCTCCTGCTGGATGCGCGATGAATACTTCGCTGCCCGCCGTACGGCGTTCCTCGATTCCGATCCCATGTATACGCAGGCCTCGGTTCCTGATTACGTTCACAGCGAAATCGACCCCAAAGCCAAAGAACGCGTCGAGGTGATCCGGCGTCACGATGTCTTCTTCACTTTCGCCGAGAATATCGCGTCGCCCGATTGCCGCGTGCCCCGGCAGCTCTTCAATTGGATTCCCACGCGTCAGCCTATTGTTCTGGACTGTTTCGAGCCCCACATCGTCCCTATCTCCAGCCGCCGACAGCTCTTAACCACCGTGGCTTCCTGGGAGCCAACCGAAAAAGGCCCCACTATCAACGGCGTGCGTTACTGCGGCAAGAGCGCCGAATTCCAGCGTTTCCTAACCATGCCGCGGCACAGCGCACTGCCCCTGGAGGTCGCCATGGCCGGCTCGGCGCCATTGGACGATCTCAAATCCCACGGCTGGCTCATCCGTCCTGCCGCCGAGGTCTCTTGCGATCCCTGGGTCTACCGCCAGTATCTGGCTAACTCTCTTGGCGAATTCAGTGTCGCCAAGAACGCCTACGTCGCCGGCCGAACTGGCTGGTTTTCCTGCCGCACCGCCTGCTACCTGGCTCTGGGCGTCCCGGCGATCGTTCAGGACACTGGTTTTTCCCATGCTATTCCCTGCGGCGAAGGCATCATAAGTTTCCAGACTCTTCCTGAAGCCGCCGCGGCGATCCAATCCATTAAGGACGATCCTTCCCGCCATTCCCGAGCAGCCCTGCAAATTGCCCGGGAATACTTCGATTCCGCCAAGGTCCTGACGCAGATGATCGAGAAATGCTCTTAGAATCTATCTCAGAACCCAATGGCCCCGCGACGAGGCGTATCAATGGACAGATACGGCGAGGAGAAACGACGACGAGTGCGGGCGAAAGATGCATCGCCCGGAGGGTGGGCCGGGAATGGCTCATCGCGGAGTCATTAGGTTCTGAGATAGATTCTTAGTGTACGAAGGTCAGGCCGGGGTCACTGGGGTTGTCCCCAGGCAGCTTGAAATTGAATCCGCCTTTGCCAATCAGGGCGACTTGTCCAGCCATCATGGGATTGTCGCCCTGCTTGAGTACCAGCATGTTGTCGGCAACCGTATAGGTTCCGCTGAACTGCTGCGGCTTGCCTTTCTGGTCCAGAATCCAGGTAAACTTTCCGTCCCCGGCCATGGCCAGTTTGATGGTGGCGCTATCCGCACGCGTCGCCGTCCAATTGCCCACGAGACTCGCAGCATCCACCGCCTTGGCAGGCGCCGCTGGCGGGCCGGATACCGCCGGCTGGGCGGTATTTGATGTGGTAATGCTACCGAGCAGTTGCGCGGATAACTGATCTTTGGGATTCAGGTGTACGGCTTCCTTAAGTTCAACGACTGCGGCATCGGAGTGTCCGCAGGTCAGGTAGTGCTCGGCCAGAAGAAATCTTGCATCGGCAACGGTCGGGTTTGCCTGCGTGTACTGTTCCAGAGCGCGCAGTTGCGCCGTGTAAACGTCCACATTAGGGTAGAGCGCGCTCATCGTCGTCCAATCCCAGCCCGGACCGGCGGACAGCACGGCATAGTCGACGGCCGCCGCTTCCTGGTAGCGCCCTAGTGCGAAGAACACCAGCCCGCGTAATTCATGGAGCACGGTATCGCTGGGCGCCAGGGCAATGGCCTGGTCCACTTGGTCCAGCGCGGTCTTGTAGTCACCCTGCATGAAGGCATTCCTCGCCCCATCCAGCAAGGGCGTCGCCTGTTGTTCGACGGTTGCCCCGCCGGGAGCGCCGGGCGGCGCGGCGGCGGCCTGATCCACGACGATCGGCTGCGAGTAATCAAAGGCAACGCCTACGCCCGCGCCGACGTAGTAGGGGTTGTAGTACGGCCAATACCCCCATGACCATGGGGTCACGTAACCGTTATATCCATAACCGGCCCAGTCGCCGTCCGCCCACCAGCCCATCGGCCGATAGTACCAGGAGTTGTTCCAGTTGCCGTGCCAATCCCCATGATACCAGTCGCCATGGTTCCAATTTCCATGCGCGGTCCGGGCCAGGTTGTTCCCGCGGTTGGACTTGTCGCCGCCAGCGGCGCGATTCCCGGCATTAGCGCGATTGTCCGAAGCTGTTCGGTTAGCGACTTCCGGTCGTTCGCTGCCGCCAGGGCGGTTGATCCCGACATTCTGCGGCGAGCGCGATGCCTCGGCGGAACGCGCCGTGCCGGCACTCTGACGCGGTATGCTGAAAGAAGGCGTGTGGTATACGCTGCCACCCCCGCCGCTATGGCTGACTCCACCCCCGCCGCTATGGCTGACTCCACCCCCGCCGCTATGGCTGACTCCACCCCTGCCGCTATGGCTGACTCCGCCGCCGCCACGGCTGCCGCCGCTGCCTCCCCGGCCGGCCAGGGCCAGACCAGCCGACAACGCCACGGCCAGGACCAGACTCGCAACGGTTTTCAATCTCGTATTCATGGGTATTTCTCCGGGCTATACGGACAAAGCTGCGCCACCGGCATGTTACTTGGGTGTAGGTGGGGTGCGTGCAATCGGAGTAGCGGCGATGTCGGGGCTCTTCTCGTCACCGACGATGCGATCCCGCTGTTGCCAGGTCATGCGGTCCTTGGACACGCGGGTTATGATGTTGGTCGCCGAGGCGATCTTTCCCTCACGCGTCACGCCGGTCTTTTTCACAATCCATTGGTTCCCCTCCCGTGTCCAGATCCCTTCGCCAAAGCCGCCTTCGGAGTCGAAAACCCAGGAGTGGATGCTCTTGGCCAAAGGATCCCAGCCGATGCGCTGGGTGCCCGTCATCACTGGACGGCCGCCGATCTGCACCGTAAATTCGCTCAGGATATAGCATTGATTGTCGGTCCAGCGGTAGGAGGTCAAGACCAGGGCTTCGGGGCTTTCGTCAACCCATTGGCCGATCATCCACTGGAGTTGCTTGAGTTCCTCTTCGGGCGTCCTGGTGTAATCGGGGAGGTCGCGTGCGCTGGCCGTCAGCCACTTGCCAGCCTGCCTGGCATAAACCACCGAATAGGCGCTGTGCTGGGCCGGCTCCCCGGGGTCATCAGTAACCAGCGCCATCCCATCCTCCAGCGCCAGGTCCGGTCCGATGAAACGAACCGACTCGATGGCCAGGTCCATGTGGGCCTTGGGATGTTCCTTGAAAATTTCGGCGAATACCTGCTCGATCCCCTCGCTGCCCTGGGTCGATTGGCCCTCCTCATTGATGATCTGCCCGTCGGCCACGAACAGCCGCGCGATCGCCTTGGCGTCCTGGGCATTGTACGCCGAGGCAAATGCTGCGGCAGCGCAGCGAATGGCCTCTTCATCGGGCGTATGGGCCGAACCGGGCAAGGCCGCCACGGTGGCCGCGTCTGGCTTGGCAGCCACGTCTGGCGCTATGCTCTTGAGCGGCCCCTGGGCGACCGCCAATGCCACCAACGCCAGCGCCACCACGGCCATCGTCAAAATAGTTCGCATGGGTTGCAGCCTTTCATGTTAACACTTTGCGTTTTCAATTATCCAACACACAAAACACCTGGCATGATCGCCCGATTCAAAAGTCCTATTTTTTCCTGGTCCCCCGGAACAGGGGCGACTGGGCCAGGGTGAAAAGCACCACCTCTTCGCCGGTCAAGGTGCTGATGTCGTGATGCAGGCTCAGCACCTTGACGCCGGTGATTTCCAGCACCATCATTTCCAGGAGAGGCCGCGCCGCTTCCAGCAACTGGACTCGCACTTGTTTCAGGAGGTCCCGCGCTTTATCGGGTTGGATCTTCCTGACCAGATGCTGTTCGGCCACCGTCAGCACCCCCTGAAGTCTGATGCAGATCAGGTCGTCGATCAGATGGGCGCAGACATTCTTGGGGCCGCGGCCCATGTACTCCTGTTCAAAATTGCTCATCGCCTGGCAGATGGCGGCTTCGATTTCTCCTGATGTTTTCATGATTGCGCCTGACCTTCAGCGCCGGGCCGCTTCCGCTGGACTGGCCTTCGCCCCGTGAGGGCGCTCATCATGACCATTATCCGTACGGCTCGGCCCGCATCATCGCGCAACACCGCGCCATGGACTGCCACTCTGATGGGGCTTCCGTTTTTGCAGAGGCAACGCTTCTCGATGGACCATGAATCGGCCTTGCCGCGCAGCACGCGCTGCAACTCCTTCATATCCCGCGGACGGTCCAGGGGATGGGTCAAGCCCAGGTATGTCTTGCTCAACAGTTCGGCGATCGAATAACCGGCCAGTTCGCAGAACTTCCGGTTGACGCGGGTAAAGCGGAAGTCGGGAGCGTCAGCCCGGGCCATTCCGGCGCCGTAAAGTTCGAACATGGTGTCCAACTCCGCTTCGCTGTTCCGCAGCGCCTCCCCTACCCCATGGAGCAGCAAAACCGCGATCTTGTCCGCACCGACGACCGCGTCCACTTCCAGTCGCTTCAGGGCCTCGATAACCGGCTCCGCCGCCGCCAGGCGCTTTTCCAGTTCCTGATATGTCGGCAGGTTCTTGTTCATGAGCTGGCCTCCGTCAATCCCAGAGCCAGCAGAACCTTTTGGCGATTGCTAAGGTTGCCCAGAATCGTCACTCGCGGAAGCGGCTGGACCAGGATCAATGCCGGCGTGACCAGGATGTTATCCTTCACCGCCGCGTCGAAGTCCTTGACCACATCCACCGTTTCGATGGTATACCGGCCCGGGAGGAACTCCTGGCATAGGCGGCGCAGGTTGCCAAGAGCCTGCTGGGAATTTGGTCCCTTGCCAGCCATAAAGAGGCGGAACCGGTAATGACCGCGCCAGGCCTGTCCACGCTGGAGCTTGGTCTTGGAGGTGTGCCTCATTCGGCGCCGCCCTTTCCGCCGTTGCCCTGTCGGCGAAGCGTTGGCCCTGGCGGGTTGTTGCCGATCTGTATTCCCATGCTGGTGATGGAAAACGCCTGCCTGCGATTGGAGTGCGCCGAACCCCTGGATTTTACAATCAGGATCTCACGGTTAATCGCCTGGTCGGCCTCCACGAAGCGTAACTGGATCACCGCATCAACCACGGAGGAAAAGCCGATGCCGCTGAGTTCCTCATCGCTGCCCACCAGGCCGGTGATCTGGTTGGTCATGACGCAGGTGATGCCGCGTTCCTTGAGGATGCTTACCAGCCGCATCAGGTAATCGAAGGCGGCCTGTTCCGATCCCATGCGCACGCAGGCGGATACGGCGTCAAGCGTTACGTGGTCTGGCTGGAAGGCATCAATGGCTTGCAGGGCGCGGATCAAGTGGTCGTCGGACCCCATGGCTTCCGGCAGGGCCGTCTGCACCAGCAGCCTGCCAGCCCTGAGGGCCGGACGCAGATCGATTCCGGCGCTGAGCATGGCATGCACCATCGCCGCGCGGGATTCCTCGAAACTCAGGGCCAGCACCCTCTGGCCACGCCGGCAGGCGGCTTCGATGAACGTGCTGGTCAGCGTGGTCTTGCCCGTGCCGCTGGTGCCCGTAATCAAAACGCACGATGCGCTGCGGTAGCCGCCGTCCAGCATCGCGTCCAGGCCGAACAATCCCGAGGAAACCTTGGGCCCCAGCGCCTGGTGGGCCAGTTCGGCCTTGGTCAACGGAAACAGGACCAGGCCGTGTCCGCCTATGACGTAGGGATACTCGTTGGTCCCAAACCCCGATCCGCGATATTTGATTACTCGCAGGCGGCGCGTCGCCACTTGGCCGATGACGCGATGGTCCAGACGGATGACGCAGTCCGCCATAAAATCCAGATACTCGTACTGCAATGCCGGCCCTGCTTCCCGATGCGTCTTGGCGGTCAGGATATTCGTCAGTCCCCGGTCGATCAGCCATTCGTGAAGCCGGTATAACTCGTTGCGTTCTTGCAGCGGATCGCGGAAAACCCGCAGCAGCACGTCAAGGGCATCCACCACCACGCGCCGCGCCCCGATCTTCTTGATGTGCCCGCCCACGATCGCCAGCAGGCCTTGAATGTCGAACTCGCCGGCCAGGACTTCCCCGCCGAACATCCGCGCCTCCACAATTACCACCTTGCCGGCCTTTTCCAATTTTTCCAGATTCCAACCCATGGCCCGAGCGTTCTGTCGAATAGCCTTGGCCCTCTCCTCCAGCGTGACGAAAACGCCCGCCTCCCCGGCCAGCGCCCCCGAGCAGAGAAACTGCAGACCCAGTACCGTCTTTCCAGAACCCGGACCGCCACTGATCAGAGTGGTTCGGCCTCGGGGGAGCCCGCCCTCCAGCACTTCATCCAAGCCGGATATCCGGGTTGGCACTTTGGGAATGGGGCGACCTCGTACGTGCATAACTTGATCCTTAGTGCGAACGGGGCCTTACCTGCCGGAGAACCATGAATGGTTCCTCGGAACGCCTGCCCGTCGCCACAAAAAAAGCCGACGCAAACAAACGCCATAGAGGCATTCGATCGCGTCGGCTTACCTTTCGACTGGCCCGTCGCAGTCGCGACTTGCCATTCGTCTTGTCATCCGAATGCGCCGCGTTATTAGTCCGCAGCGCCACTTGCTCCAGTTATCCTATGCCAACCAATGGGATGACGGCAAGCTGTTCTCCCTATTATTTCGGAAAAACCAGCATTTCGAAGAATTAACTGGCCGAGAGGTTCTGTTCAGGATAAGATATTACTTTGAAAAAAAGGTCCCTGGAGAAATGGGACCGTTGTCGGATGACTAGCTGAAAGGCAGCCCGGCGAATGTCGGGCGGCCAGTTGACGGTAAGCCGGCGTGGTTGAATGCCTGTAGGCGTTGCACCACGCCGTTTTTTTTCGTGGTCTGAAATCACGCGATAAGTGTCGAGCCAGCCAATAGCCACCCTGCCACGCTGGTGGCCAAAAACCTGGTCCAAATAAACGAGGCTGCCGATGAATATCCTCCTTCTCTGTCCTGAGTTCCCCGATACGTTCTGGAGCTACAAGCACGCTCTGAAATTCATCGGATGCAAGTCCACTCAGCCGCCATTGGGCCTGCTGACCGTAGCGGCATTGCTGCCCAAAGATTGGGGCAAACGCCTGGTGGACCTGAATGTTAAGAAACTAATGCCCGCCGACCTGGAATGGGCCGACTACGCCTTCATAGGAGGCATGGTCGTGCAAAAGGCTGCGGCCCGGCGGTTGATCGAGCGCTGCCACGCTGCCGGCCTGAAGGTCGTGGCCGGCGGCCCGCTGTTCACCAGCGAACCGGACTCATGGAAGGAAGTCGATCACCTGGTGCTCAACGAGGCGGAGATCACCCTACCCCGCTTCCTGGCCGATCTGGAACGCGGTCAGGCGCAAAAAGTCTACGCCACGGATGAGTTTGCCGACCTCCATACCAGCCCCACGCCGCTGTGGGAACTGGCCGACCTGCGACGCTACTCGCTGATGGGCGTGCAATACTCGCGCGGATGCCCCTTCCAGTGCGATTTCTGCAACGTCACCACGTTATTCGGTCGCGCTCCCCGCACCAAAAACGCCGGGCAGTTGATCGCCGAATTGGATGGCCTGCGGCGGGCGGGATGGCGCAGCGGGATCTTTATCGTGGATGACAACCTTATCGCCAACCGGCGCCATCTGCGTCAGGAACTGTTGCCGGCCTTGATCCAGTGGCAGAAGGGCGCGCCGCGAACCGTATTCTGCACCCAGGTATCCATAGACTTGGCGGACGATGCCAAACTTATGTCACAGATGGTGCAGGCGGGCTTCGATACGGTTTTCGTCGGCGTGGAAACCCCGGACGAGGGGCGGCTGGCCGAATGCAGCAAACACCAGAACACCGATCGCGACCTGGCCGAGGACATAAAGCGTATGCAGCGCGCCGGGTTGGAGGTGCAGGGCGGATTCATCGTCGGCTTCGACGGCGACACCCCGGGCATATTCAAGAGGCAACTGGATTTCATCCAGCGCAGCGGCATAGTCACCGCGATGGTGGGGATGCTCCAGGCACCGATCGGGACGAAGTTGTATGAGCGGATGTTCCGGGAAGGCCGGCTCCGCGGCATCTCCAGCGGCGACAACGTCGATGGCAGCACCAACATCGTTCCGACCATGGGCTTGGCGGTATTGAATGATGGCTACCGCAAGCTCCTGCGGCAGTTGTACGCCCCCAAGCCATACTACAAGCGGATCAGGACTTTCCTTCGCGAATACACCCGAACCGATCAACGCTCGCTTCCCAGCCTTCGGAACATGAGAGCTTTTGGAAAGTCGATGCTGAAACTGGGCGTGCTGGGGAAGGAACGCGTGCAGTACTGGAAACTGCTGATTTGGACGGTGGTTCGCCGTCCCTCTCTGCTGAAGCAGGCGATCACCCTGGCCATCTGCGGATACCACTACCGGAAGGTTTGCGAAATGCACGTCCTGGCCAAATGAGCCGGAAGCGTCCTGTACTCATCCATCACTTGCCGCCGTGGCCGTACTGGGCGCGCTGTTCGACAATCCAGGCGTTGGCGCGACCAATGGTCCCGTCCTGGGCTTTCATGGAGCGGGCGATGCCGTCGTTGGCGGCAAGACGAATCTGATCGTCTTCGGCCAGGTCGCGCAATTTCTCGAAGTTTAGCAGGGCCTCCCTGGCACGACCGGCCAAAAGCAGGAGATTCCCGCAACTCCGATAATCGCGCAATTCGCTGGTGTGAATCAGATAACGGGCAGGATCAAGATGGGCGATGGCGGCCTCGTATGGCTTGGGATCGATCTGAATTTCAAGCATGATAGCGCTGACGGGCATGTGCATGGTGGTGGGCGGGTCTTGATTGTCGCGCAGACGCGCACCGGCGCCAACGATCTGCTCGTCGTGGAAACGTAGCGCTATCTGCAGCTGGTCGGGACGGGCGGCGGCCAGACACTCGGCGACCAGAATCAGGGCCTTATCCGTCGTCGCCATCGGCGCCACATTGAAAAGACTGCGGGCGTTGGCCAGTGCGGCGGTAGCCTTGCCCTGCTTGAGCAGGGCCTGAACGCGGTATCTCTGCAAGGCGTCGGTGACGGCGGTTTCGGCGGCATTGGCCAGGATCGCCTGCAAGGCCAACTCGTCAACTTCCGCGTAATGGCCCCCATCCATGAGAATCGGCAGCCATTTATCGCGCAGCATGCCGGGTGACTCGGAACGCTCGCTTATCAGTTGGCGAACGTGGGACAGGCCCTGCTGAAAGACGGTGGGAGTGTCGCTGGCAAGCTCGGCGGCAATAGATAAAGGGTCGATCGGCTGGGCGAGGAGAATGGAGGGGAGGAGGAAGAATAGGGACAGAAGCAGAGGCGCGGATAAATACAACGAATGTAAAATGTAAACGGCCACGCCGCACCCCTTTCTCCCACTCCAAGTACGCCGGTCGATGGCTGGCGTGCGGCCCCCGACTCCTTTTCGAACCTGAGCCCACGAGGGAAATTCTGAAGCAATTGGTTCTGTGCGTGCTTGCATACACCGGCGCTCATGGTTTGGAATGTGCGACCGGGCGGATCGATTGCACCCAGGCGTTGGCCCGCCCGATGGTGGCGTCTTCGGCTTTCATAGCCCGGGCGACGGCTTCGCTGGCGGCCTGTATCTGTGCTTCCGTGGCCACGCCGTAGGCACGCTCGAACACGCCCATGGCATCGTGCGGGCGGTCAGACAGGAGCAAAAGATTCCCCTTGGCCAGAAGGCTGGTGAAATCTTCGCCGTACATCTTGGCGATGGCGTCATGGTGTTCCTGGGGATCGATCTTGATGGCCCCCAGGACCGAAGATGGGTCGGGATTGGCCGCCGTTCCCGCCGGACGAACCACTGGTCCCGAGGGCTTGGCCTCCCCGGCCTTCTGCTGGGCGCGAAACCGCTCGGTTAACGAAAAATCATCGGGATGGGCAAAGTTCAGGCATTCGGCCACACGCAGCATGGCGTCGGAGGTGGTGGCCATGCTCGAAATATTGTACAGGGCCTTGGCATGAGCCAGGGCCTTTTCAGCCTTTCCCCCGGCCAGCAGGGCCTGAATGCGCGCTGTTTCCAGCAGTTCCAGAGTCGCGGTCTCGGAAGCGACGCCTTCGACGGCGCGGGCGCATATCTCATCCAATTCATCGTAGCGTTTGCCATCCATCAGAGCGGCGATCCCTGTAGTACGCAAGACCGGCACGGCATGGGATGGATCGGACTGAATGAACTTGCGCAAGGCCGCAATGCCCTGCTGCTGCTGACCGGCATCGGGGCTGCCAAGCTGCTTGGCGATCTCAGTGGCGATTGCCGTAGGATCGGGCTTTGCGGCAGGCCCATCGGCTGATGCCAGAGAACAAAAAACGGCCAGGAACAACAATGCGGCAGGAATAAGGATATTTCTTGGACTCATGATGGCCTTTCGGGCACGGAATTTTGTATTGACACATTCGCTTCGGCTGCGAAGGGACGGGTGGAAGGCAAGGTCGCCGCAGGGATGGCGACGGGAATAGGATCGACCGGGGTCCTTGTCCATGGTTGCGCAGCAGTCTTGAGTTCGCAGGAAACGGGCTGCGTCGTTGAACGCTGCCAGGGAGCGGCCGCCGGGGCCACCAAGATCAGTTGCGGTTCGCTCAGACAGTGCAGCCAGCGCGGGATGGAAGCTTGAGCGATCATGGATTCAGCGCGATCGCCCAAGCCCCGTTTCCAGGGCAAAACCGCCTTCATCGCCAGCGTTTGCTCGACCGGCAGATCCGCCGGCTGGGCTAGGGCTCGACTCCAAGGCGCCGCGGCCAAGTTCACCGCCGCTCTTAGGGGATTGGCAAGGCTTTGCTGCCATGGCAGGCAAGCAGCTTGGACAATACCAACGAAACGGCGAACTTCAATATCATGGCGCCATGGCAACGACGCCTCGACCACAAATTGCCCCGGCCGACCCTTGCGCTCCGGAGGCGTGCCTATCGCGGAGATCACTTCCAATGGACGCATGGTTTCCCTGATCCAGGGCAGTCGGGCCGGACGTGGCAGCGTATCAACGGGCCGGAATGCCATGGGGGATTTGTCCGCCAGCCGTGGCGATTGGGCAATGGGGAGGTTCTGGGGTATTTCACAAAGCACCCAGCTAACCCCCACGGCGGCGCATAGCGCAAACAGCGCCACGCCGGCGACAACCGAACTTATTTTTAGCCATCTTCGATCCATCAGCCATTATGTATCGTCCAAAGCCGGTTTTGTTTTCGCAACTACCGACATCCTTTGCCCCAAGTGGCCTCCTTTGACGCCCACTGGTAACTGGCCAATAACCACTGGCCACTTTCTCAACACCGCCCGCCGCTGGCGGTAAGACTTGCTGAGGACGCATGCCGATCAATCAAGACATCAACAACCTCCCCTACGCCCCAGTCGCGGCCCCGGCCCAGGATACGTCCTGGCCAGGGCCCGCGGTTCGCCCTTTGCGCCCCTGGCCCCTGCTCGTGGAAAAATGCCCGCGGCTATGGCTGGCGGCCGGCGTGCTGGGGATATGCGCCATCCTCTTCGCCAAAACGCTCCTGACCTATAACGTACCGGCCCGCCCCGGATGCGACCAGAACGGCTACCTCTGCACCGCACGACTCATCGTCGAGAAATGCCAACTCAGCTACGTGCCCCGCAGTGATTTCCAGTTCGTCGGACGCATGATGGTCAAGGTTCCCGCCAGCGGCCGCGTATACGCCAAGTATCCCTTCGGCTATCCCTTGTTGGCCGGGATCGGCAGGCTTTTTCCATCGCCATGGAAACCCGATGGCTGCATGTACCTGGTCAACCCCCTGTGCACCGTGGCGGCGTGCGTGATGAGCTTCTTCCTCTTCCGCCTGGTAGTGGGCAATTTCGCGGCCATGCTGGGAGCGATATGGCTGGCCTGCAACCCGGTAACACTCACCTACGCCAACGACGCCAACTCCCATGCATCCACGCTGCTGTGCGTGGTCGTCGGCTTCTGGGGTCTGCTGCGCTGGTGGGAGATGGGCGATAAGGGAAGCTGGTGGCGCGGATTTCTGGGAGCCTTCGCCCTGGGATACGCCTGCACCATACGTTACACCGAATTCATGCTGGTGCTGCCGGTGGCCTTCATTGCCCTGGCGCGGATCAATTTCGACCTGCGGCGTATCCGCACCGCCCTGCCGGCTCTGCTCGGCTGGGCCGTCCCGGTGACCGCCCTGGCCATACTTTGCTGGATCGGCTATGGACGGCCCTGGCTGACGGGATATTCGCTGTGCCGGGAGCAGACCGGCTTCGGGTTGGATTATTTCATCGGCAGCCTGGGCCACCCTGAGCAGGGAATCCCGCCGCGCCAGGGCAACTGGGAAACACTGCTGTATCAGCTCAACCACATCGGCTTGTTCCTCATGCTGCCGATCGTGATCGCCGGACTGTTCGGACTGTTCTGGCATAGCTGGAAGCTGGGAACCGCCATCGTTCTGTGGGTGGTGCCCTCGACGGTCTTGTACATGTTCTATTACTGGGCTCCGGCCGGCGAACGCAGCGTGGGCTATCTGCGCTTCTTCCTGACCGTTTTCCCAGGCATGATCCTGGCGGCCCTGTGGTTGCTGGAAAAGGCCTTACGGAAGCACAGACATGACGCCTTCCGGCACTTGAAAAACCGCCGGCGCGTCTGGATATGGCATCGTGTGATCGGAGTCCGGCGGCTGCCGCTGGCGCTGTCGCTCGGAGCGATCACCGCCCTGGCAACCAGCATAGACGTGGCGAATATCATTCCCAATCTGGCCGCCATCCAGAGCGCCAGCATCAGCTTGCGGTCTCTGGTCGACGAGGTGCGCCGCAACTACCCCCCGGCCGACAATGGCAATGTCATCTTCGCTGATGAAGCCTGCTGCGAGCAGTTAGACAATGCCGGCGGGTATGAACTCTACAACCTCAGTCTTCTGCGGCCCGGGGCCTTCCAGGGGTTCAAGAATCAGGCCGAAGTGCCGCTGGAGAAACAGGATGATCCCAATGGACTGCAGCGTAGCCGGGCCCTTGAGTACATGACGCTGCTTGGCAAGAAGGGGGCTGACGGACAGATCATGGCTAAATCGAGCCACGAGATAGACCAGCAGTTGGGGGCGCTGGTGGATGATGCGTTAAAGCGCAATAAACGCGTGGCTTTTGTTTTCCATCCCGGGGCCTGGGAGAACATGCTGGAGAACCGCAAGGACTTAAAGCTCCAACGCCTGGCGACCTGGTCCCTGCCGCCGGCCTTGCCACCCCCGGCCGGCGGTCTACTGGTCCGCTGGCGCGAGGGCACGGACCGCATCAAGGAAATCGAAACGCAACAGGAACAGCGAAGGAATGATGTGTGGAATTTGTATGAGGTGGTAAAGGCCGACGGCAAGGGAAAAGCTGAAAAGTAAACTGGAAATGCAGAACAGGACGCCAACGCTAAACGGCAGAATAAAGACCGCTGACGCACCTTGCCAACTCTCGATCCCCTCTTGCCCCCTTTCACCTTTTGCCCATCGTTCCCCTGGTAACTCCGAGCTGATTCAATACCCGTAGCTGGCGCCAGGTGGTGCGGCCGTCATCGGCGCCGGACAGAACCCGGGCGTAGCGGGTGAGAAGGGAAATGGCGGCGGCGGCGTCTTCGCGGAGAAGTTCGACGCGGAAGTGGCGCAGGCCCAAATCCCGCATGGGGCGGACAAATTCGGCGGCGGATTGGGCCGTGCCGTTGTAGACGGTGTTGCGGCAGCCGACATCGGCAATCAGGGGATGGACGACGCTGGCTCGATCACGCAAGTCCAGGCGATGAGCCTCGCAGGGGCGGCCGCAGGTGCGGTGATCGGCGCCACCAGTCAGCGTATGCGAAAATACGCAGTGCTCGGTATGGAACATGGGCATGTGCTGGTGGACCACCGCCTCGAAGGAGGCGGCGCCGAAACGCCGCACCATCGCACTAAGCTCATCCCAATTGAGATCATAGCTGGGAACGAAACGCTTCAGGCCGTAGGAGGCGATGACCTGGGCGGCGATTTCGTTGGCGATGTTCAGGGCGTAATCGCCAACAAGCTGGAGGTCCGGAGCATTGCGGCGGAAATAGGCGATCGCGCCCAGGTTGCGAACCAGAATCGCGTCCGGTTCGCAGATGGCAAGCTGGCGCAGCAGACCTGATTCGCCGGGTTTGAGGACACGAAGCGTGGCCAGGCCAATGGGTATCAGCGCCTGCCTGGCCCGTTGCACCGCGGACTTGTAACGGCGGACATCCTCAAATTCGCAGTAGATCATCGCCGGCTTGGCAACATCGGGCGGCGGCAGCCACTCGAGCACGGCGTCGAGTTGGGTATCCGTGCGAACCAGGACATAGAGAAGGCCTCCGCCGCTGCCCTGCCGCGGCGCACTGGGGGAGGGAGAAATGGCCGTTTGGACATCATGGCCTGCCGTTTGAGGTTCGCCCCGCATCCCCACCGTCCGTCCAGGTGCGGGGCAAGGGATAAGAGGAGACACCGACGTCCATGATGCGACAATTTCGCTGCGGAGGGCTTCCAGTACATTGGGTTCGACCACGTGATGCAACGTCTGGGCGCTGCGAAGTTCCAGGAGCTGCCCTACCGCCTGGCGGCGCAGATCGTTCAGCACGCTCTTGGGCACCATGACGCTGTCAAAGGCCCCGCCAGCTACCTCGATCTTGGCCAGTTCAAAAGGAGTGCCGCCCAGCCGGCCGAACTGCTCGCGGAATATGTCCAGCGTCAACGGAAACTTATGCGCTTCTTCCAGCGGTTTATCCCAGGAGACGCTGGCCTGATGGCCTTCATCGTCGCAGACAAGCACCACCAATGTCTTGCCGCGCACCGCTTCAACGTGGGCAGTCAGAGGCACGAGCCGTACAACCCGTTCCCGGCGATAGCTTTGCTCCAGCTTACGGCGTAGCGCCGGATCATCGGTCTTCCAGACCATGCTGCCGATGGCCACCGCCGCCAAGTTCACGGCCCCGCGAACCATCAATATCTCCAATACCTTGGGATTTCTGGCCCTCGTGACTGTGAAAATACGCCCCCCCTGCTCATCCTGCTCGGGGTGGCCTTCGTCAAAAACCACGCCGTCGCCGGCTTTCAATTCGGCCGGGCCGTGCCGGTCGGCGAATAGCTCCACCAGCAGGCCCTTGGCCGTCTTACCGACGATACGACCGATGTACAGACCACGGCTCTTGGGAAAGCGGGCCTGGACAAGCCGGCGATGATCGGAGCCATCGAGAAAGCCGTGGGTGAAGCCGCGGGAGAAGCTCTGGGCCAACTCGCGATGAGCCTCGGGAGGTATCTCGAAGTGCTTGCCGGCAATGGCGGCATCGATCGCCAGGCGATAGGCATTGGTGGTTGCGGCGACGTATTGGGCGCTTTTCAGACGACCTTCGATCTTGAAGCCGCGCACCGGCACTCCGGCCAGTTCGGCAATGCGGTCGTACGCCGCCAGATCCTGCGGACTAAGCAGATAGGCCAGTTCGTCCACATCCCGCAGACCCCCATCCACCACCAGGTCGTAAGGAAGCCGGCAGGCCTGGGCGCACTGGCCGCGGTTGGCGCTGCGCCCGCCGAGTGCTTCGCTGGTCAGACACTGTCCGCTGTAGGAAACGCACAATGCCCCGTGAACGAACACTTCCAGCGGCATCGACGTTTGCCTGGCGATGGCGCGAAGATCGGCGATGGATAGCTCGCGGGCGATGATCACTCGTTTTATGCCCATGGCGCCGATGAGCTCAATCCCCTGGGCTTCGGTGAGGGTCATCTGCGTGGAAGCATGTATCTCCAGGGTCGGGCAAAGGCGATGACACAGGAAGGCGATGCCAAGATCCTGGACGATGACGGCATCGGCGCCGGCACCGGCGATCGCCTTAAGAAATTCCACCGCTTCCGGCAGCTCATCGGAAAAGATCAGGGTATTTAAGGTAACATACCCACGAACATTGTGGGCATGGAGGTAGGCCATGAATTCCGGCAATTCGGCAAGCTTGATATTGGCGGCGCGGGCCCGGGCATTGAAATGGTCCAGGCCGAAATAGACGGCATCGGCGCCGTTGGCGACCGCGGCGCGCATGGCCTCCCAGTCGCCGGCCGGGGCCAGAAGCTCGGGACCATGAACAGCAGAAACAGGCATCCGTGAAGTATATGCGTAGAGGCAGCCGGGAAGAAGCCGGGGAAGGAGTCGCGGTCGGGAGTTGGAGGAATCGGGGGTCGGGGGGAGACAAGTGGCGTTTTTTAGCTATTTTCCCAATGAAGCGCAATGGAGGCGCAAGGTCGTTGCGTGAGACAAACGGCACGAAATACATGTTTCCCTGGTGAGCAGTGGCACGGAACCGCAGGCGAAGAGTAGAATATAGGGAGCTTGTATTCGGCTTTGCGTATCGAACCGAGGTTCTTATGGCAACTCTTAACGTTGGCGTTGTGCTCAGCGGTTGCGGTGTCTTGGATGGCAGCGAAATACATGAGGCGACGAGCATCCTGCTCGCGCTGGATAAATGCGGAGCGCAGGCCGTATGCATGGCGCCGGATATCCCTCAAAGCGAGGTGGTGAATCATGCCGGCGGCAAGGCAGCGGCAGCGCCGCGGCGCGTGCTCGACGAATCGGCTCGCATCGCCAGGGGCAAGATACGCGATATGGCCAACGTGCAGGCGACCGATCTGGATGCCCTGCTGTTTCCCGGAGGCTTTGGCGCCGTCAAAAACCTGAGCACCTTCGCCAAGGACGGGCTGAGTTGTCAGATCAATGAACAGGTAGAACGGCTCATGCTGGAGATGCACCAGGCAGGCAAGCCCATAGGGCTGACATGCATTGCGCCGGCGATCGCCGCCCGCGTGTTCGGAAGCCGCACGTTGTCGCCCACGATCACCATTGGCGATGACGCGGACACCGCGGCGGCCGTGGAGGCCATGGGAGCCCGGCACCAGAAAACAGGCCCGACGGATATCTGCGTTGACCCGATAAACCACCTGGTGACCACCGCCTGCTACATGAACGAGGTGGGGCCCTGGACCGTCTACCAGGGCGTCCAGAAAATGGTCGAACAGGTCCTGCGCATGGCAACAGGGAGACAATGATCCGGGCGATTCTATTTGATATGGGGGACACGCTTATCGACTTCGAGCCGATGGACACGCGGGCAGTTTTTGCACGAGCCGCCTGGAATACCTGGAACTACCTGACCAACAAGGGGTTGCAGCCGCCGCCGTGGAAGCGCTATTGCTCGGCACAGTACCGTGTGACGCGCTGGGCCTACCTCTGGGCCAAGTTCACCAGACGCGAATTCAACAGCCTCGATCTGCTGCGCAGCTATTGCCGGAAACACGGCCTTCCCTGCGATGATGCCGCGCTGCTGGAGTTGGCATGGCAATGGTATAAGACGCTGACCAGACACGCGGCCATCGAGGAAAATTTGCGGCCAACCCTGGCGATCCTTCGCGAACTGGGGATGAAGATGGGACTGGTTTCCAACACCTTCGTTCCCGGGCCGATAATGGACCGGCACCTGGACCTGCACGGATTGCGGGAATTTCTTCCCATACGCGTCTATTCCAGCGAGGTGCGCTTCCGCAAACCGGATCGGCGAATTTTCCAGATGGCCCTGCAACAACTGGGCGTGGCCCCGGCCCAAGCCATCTTCGTGGGAGATGTCGTCAAGACGGATATCGTGGGCGCCAGACGGGCGGGAATGAGAACCGTGCTCAAGTCGCCCTGGGGCAACCCGCGCGGACACAAGACTGCGGATTACGTGATAAGGAATATCAGCCAGGTCGTGGACATTGTGCGCAAGACGCGATAGATGGCGGAAACGCGCCGACCCGCTTAGGTTGGGGAGCGAGCCTGCCTCCGCCCGCCCCGCGGACCATCTCTGGGTCGGCCTAGACCAGTTGGTCCAGCCCCGCAAAACCCAACATCTCATGGGTGAAAAACGGCTCGGCATACGGCACGCCGATGCGGCCGCCGAAATAAGCATTGATGGTCCGCACCATCGCCGGAACCGATGCGGCGGCACCGGTGGGAAACTGGGACCGGTAGCTGGCGATGGCTTCCATCTTCCGCTCCATCACCTCACTGATATCCATGCAGAAGCTGGGTGTGAAATTAATGCGCAGGTGGGTGCAAAAATAATAGATGATCCGTTTGGGATAGCAGGGAACCCCGGAGATGGGGCTGTTGGTCAGCTTGGCGTCGAAGCGGGCGTCCTCGGCGATGCGGGTTACCGCCACATGGTCGGGATGGGCATCGAGAGGATATGGAACAAACAGCCAGTCGGCGCGGTGGGCGCGAATAACCGCGGCCAGCTTGTGCCGGCTGGGAATATCGTGAACCACCTGGCGATTGGTCAGGCCCACCAGCGTCCGCCCGACGCCCAGCGCCCCGGCCGCCGCCATCGATTCCCGGGCGCGAATCTCCGGGGATCCCAGCGGCGTCGGCTCCCCGTTGGTCATATCAACCAGGTGAACCTTGTGACCCTGGCCCAGCAGGCGGATGATCGTTCCGCCCATGCCCAGTTCCTGATCGTCGGGATGAGGGCCGATTATGAGGATGGAAGCCATTGATGGATCCTTTACGCGTTACGGTCCATGCGCCACCGGCGGCAGATCATCCAGACGGCCGGAGATACCGCGCTCGTGAAGGCGTTTGGCGATGACGGCAGCGATGAAATCGGCGACCTCCGGCTCTTTGGTCGCCTGCATTATGGGTACGGCGTAGCTGACGTAACGCTCCAACGCAAAGGGCTGGCCGTCCATCGGGCTCACCAGACGGGCCAAGTCCCCCTGAAGACCGCCCGGCAAGGTGGAACACGCCGTGGCAAACGATGAATCGAGAATAACCAGTTTCATCAGGCCCGCATAGCGGCCACTCTGTTTGGAGAAGTCGTCCATCGGACCACGGGTAGCGGACGCAAAGCCGCTATAACCGGCCAGAAGCAGGGTTTGGTAGGGTATCGCCGCATCGCGAAGTTGATCGGCGGTCAATTGCCAATCCCCCCACCGCTGAAGCTCGTCCCAGTTGCCCAGGGCCGCTTCGAACCGCGCCGCCAGACGCAGGCCCGCGTCAAGCTGGCGAAGGCCATTGAGGTTGGCCATAACCGCTTTATCCAGATCCTGGCCATTGGCGAACTGGGACACTGCGGCGGCGAGCAGGGCGGAAAACTTCTGCTCGACAACCGCCAGTTGGCCCCCGGCATAGTGCTGGCCCACGCCCACAGGAATGTCCACATAACTATGTTCCGGCGTGGCGATCTTTACCAGGCTAATGACCTCATTGAGAACCTTCATGGCCTCGCTCTTGGCCGGCGACTTCATAGTCGGCATGACCGCAGCGGCCGCACAGGCGCAGATATGCTTCTCCAATACCCCAAAAGGCTTTGGTTTGTAGGTGTTCTGCAGCATGTCGATCGCGCCGGGCATTTCCAGAAGAAGCTCGTAGATATCGATCGATGCCTTGAGATCGTTGCCGGCGCTCTCCAGCCCCTCGGGCGTCGATGAGATCGCGCCCGTCGCACCCAGGGCCGGAGCCATGGCCATAAAGGCGTCGCGTTGACTATCGCACTGGGTGCGAATGTCATCCATGGCCTTCTTCAGAACCTGTGCCGCGGCATTAGGTTTGGGCAAGGCGTCATAGCGTTTGACCTGGCCGAGGTATTTCTCCATGACATCCAGAACATGGGCCCCGCTTTCGGCATTGGCCTGGACCCAGGTAAACGCGGGCGCCAGTTTTTGTCGCTGCTCAGGGGTAATCTTGAGTTTGTCAATGCGGACCACCAGTTGGCGGTACTGGGTAAGCGAATCCACGCGCTCCTGGCCGGCGGCCCGGGTGCGCGGATCGCTGAAAAGAGCCAGACCCTCGGCCAGGCGGCTGTCGATATCATCGCGGGCCTGGGCGGGCAGCCCGCCGCCGGTAAGGCCCTGGGCGGTATCCACGGCATCGCCCAACACCTTCATGGTGGCCAGGGACTCCTTGTCCGTCGAGGTTTCCGCGTGCAACTGGACGGCCCGGGCGACCAGAGCAATAAGTTCCTGCCGAAGGGCCTGGGAAACGGCGGCCCGGCTGGCGGCATCGCCCAGTTGCGTCAAAGTGCGGGAATTGCCTGCCGGCTGCGTTGCCGCTTCGCGCGTCGCCGGAGCTTGGCGCGGATCTTTGGGTGGACGCATCGCCGGAAGGCGTTTGGAATCGCTAGGCGTTGGATTGGCGGCCAGCACCAGGAACGCGCCGACGTCGTGGCAGATGGCATCTGGCGAAGGTGCATTCTCCAGATCGCCAAAGCCGAAAGTGGCCTGGTGCAATCGTTTCAGTCCTTCGGCCTGGGTGATGGTCGGAGCCTGGCCGGCGGATTGCTTGAGCGCCTCATCGAAATTAGCGGTCGCCTGTTCCAGTTGATGGGCGCGGAGAAACGCCAGAATCTGCATGTCGCTCTCCGGCTTGGCGGCGCAGGCCTGGGTCAGGAGCCAGCGCTCGGTAATGCGGAGATCGATGTCCATTTCAAGATACGCCAGGCCGGCGGCCGGCGTCTCGGCGCGTTTCATGATCAAGCCGGCGATATCGTGATCTAGTTGCTCGAGCCGGTCGGACATCAACAGCTTGGCGGAAGGGAATTCAATGGTCTTGTCAGTCTTGTCCACCTTGTCAGTTCTGTCAGTTCTGTCAGTTCTGTCAGTCTTGTCAGTCTTGTCAGTCTTGTCAGTGCGTGCAGAAAACGCCGGCATCGCCAGAGTCCAGAGGAGCAGCAGGGAACCACTAAAGACCAGGCAACGTTCTCGTTTTTCCATTGTGCACCTCGTTTTTCACCCAACCCTCACACGTCCATTCTTTGTTTTTTGCTTGCCAGCTCCTTCTTATATAGTCTTTCCAGAGCATCGAGCATTACGCTGGCATCGAAGCGGCTCAGGGCGAACTGCCGTCCCGCCTGGCCCATGCTCAGACGCAGGTCCGGATCGGACAGTAATGTCCCTATCCTCGCCGCCAGTGCCTCTTTAGCAAACGCCGGTAGCACAAAACCCGTTCTTCCGTCCAGCACGCCTTCCCTGGCGCCGTCGATATCGTAGGTGATTGCCGGTTTCCCTGCCAGAGCGGCCTGCGCCAGAGCTCGCGCCAGACCCTCACGCCGGGAGGGGTGGACCAGGATATCCATGGCTCCGGCCAGGGCTGGGATACGCTGCGGGGCAACCAGGCCCGTGAAGATGAACCGGTCCCCCAGCCCCAGATGATTGATGCGCCACTGGAAATCCCGCCGCAGCAGACCGTCGCCCACCCACAGGAAGCGAAGCCGCGGATGCGCCGAGCACAAAGCCGGGGCCATGTCCAACAGATCTTCATGGCCCTTGAGATGGAACAAGCGTGCGATGGTGCCCACGACCAGGTGGTCCGGGGCCAGCCCAAGTTCACGGCGAACATCCTCTGGCGCCTGCGGAGGATCGAGAAATGGGGCGGTCTCCATGCCGCTGTAGATGGTGACGTATTGATCCGGCGTCCCGATCCCCGCCGCCAGCGATTGATCGCGCATGGCATCGGCGACACAGACGATGCGCGTGGTGCGCCGGGCAGCGCGGCGTTCGAGGAACTTGTAGACGCCGTTGACCATCGCCGAGGTTGAGGCGGTGAAGGCCAGCCCGTGGATGGTATGAATGACGACCGGGACACCGGCTTTGGCGGCGGCCCGGCGGGCGATGATTCCGGCTTTGCTGCTGTGGGTATGCACGATCTGGGGAGCAAGACGTCGGAAACCGCCCAGCAATGTGCGATAGGCACGGAAATCCTTAAACGGGAGGATGGAGCGGCGCATGGCATCGATGACTTCCACGCGATACCCATAATTCCGGGCCCGTTCCAGCAACGAGCCTTCCGGACCCAGAGGCGGACCGGTGATGAGCGTAACCTCGTGTCCGCGGTCATGCTGGCCTTCGCAGGAGAGCAGCGTGTTCTCCTGCGCGCCGCCGATTATCAACCGCGTAATGACGTGGACGATACGCATATGAGGCCTAAGGGTATAGGAAGCAATGGCGGTGGGCTAGTGCCTAAAACATCGGCACCGGCCGCCGCGGCACGGCCTCTGTTTCTCCCTCCTCATCCCTGGACCGCAGCAGAGCATCGGCCAGAAAATTTACCAGCGGCGCCATGAGACGGAAACGGGCGGCGACCTCCTTGACGATTGATGCATCGCAAGCCCGCTTGGCAGGAAGGACAACGTAGAAATAAAACTGTTTCATGCGCAGCAGGTCGGCCACGGGAGAATCGGGGGCGAAACTTTTGGGAACCCGGGCCAGCTTTTCGCCTTGAAGTTTGCCCATCGAGCGGACCAGGGCCTTGGCGTTAATCAGACGCTCAAACCCCGCCTGATCGGCGACAATCGCCTTGCGCACGGCGGCCAGTTCATCGGGCCCCGGCATGTACATGCCGGCCGCAATGTCCACACCCTCATGCGAAACGCCAATGTAAAAACCCGGCCCTTGGGTCTTGGGCAGTCGCCGGTGATGCATGATGGCGCCGGTGTTGGTCTTGTACGGAGTCTTGTCCTTGCTGAAACGTGTGTCGCGATAGATACGGAAGACGGCCTTCTTCGGCTCGGTGACATAATCGGCCGCAAACTTGCGAAGCTGTTCGTTGATCGCCGTCACCAGGTCCAGCATCGGCGTATGCACGGCCTGTTCGAAAAGCTCCTTCCGCGGCGTAAACCACTGGCGGGAGTTGTTCTTTGCCAGGTCGCGGAAGAATGACAGACCCCTGGAGGGGAAACCGGTGAAAGTCTGTTTCATACACGTATTGTAACATGGGTATGGGGGAATCGGGAGTCGGGGTCGGGGGCAGGGGGCGGGAAAGAATGGCCTTTATTCGCCCTTGCCACTTACCCAGGGCGAAGGCAAGCACATGGCGCCAGCTTGAAGCTGAAGCAGTTCATCGCTTGTCGCAGCATCGCCACCTCCCTGACCCCTGACACCGGTATGCTTTCGCCGGACATCCTTTGGGTTCAGCGCCGGCTTCCCCCGCCTTTCTCCGGGCCGCAGCGGCTGGGCGCGAAAATGCTTCATCTCACGGCCCCACGCGTTTGCCGGCGATAAATACATGCTCAATCTGCGCCGCTCTGAGCGTGTACAGAATGGCCGAGACTTGCTGATCGGTGGGCAGCGCGGCAATCCAGGGCTCGGGGCGGACAACCAGGAGATCAGCGGCAAAGCCCGGGGCCACGGAACCTAAAGAATCGCCAAGACCCAGGGCCTCGGCGCCGCCGTGGGTCATGAGCCACCAGGCCTCGGAGGGCGTGGGAACCGGTCGGGTGTCGCGCGGGACGTTGTGGACCTTGATCGCCTTGGCGGTATGGATGCTCTGGACGGCAACGCGCGGCATGAAAGGATCGGGGCCGCCGGCCACGCTGGAACCCAGGGCGATGCGGATGCCGTCGGCACGGTGGGAAACATAGTCCATCAAACCGCTGGCGCGGAACAGGTTGCCGATGGGACAGTGAATCAGCGAAGTCTGTTTCTGGGCGATGATGCGGCGCTGGTGCTGGCCGAGAAACAGGCCATGGGCCAGCAGCGTGCCGGGGGCCAGCACGCCCAGGTCGCAGAAGACGTCGATCTCATCGACGTGCTCCGGGAAGGCGGCCCGCACCTCGGAAAGCTCCTCGAGCGTCTCGGCGACATGAGTCTGGAGATGGCACTTGAGCATGCGGGCCAGGGCACCGGCCCCGCGCATCATCCGCTCGCTGCAACGCACCGTCGTACGCGGGCTGAAGGCATAGCGCAGCCGCCCTGACTGGCTGCCGTTCCATTTGGCGGCCAGAGCCCGGGATTGGTCCAAAGCCTTGTCGGCGTCCTGGCAAAGCTCGGGGGGCATGGCCTGATCGTTGAGCATCATTCCATAGATCGCCCGCAGGCCACGGCGGGCGAATACGCTGAATGTCGCCTCCACCTCCGCGGCGAACGGACTGCCGAAGGCCGCGACCGTGGTGGTGCCGTTGGCGATCACGCCGGAGACAACCTGCTCGGCCAAGGCCTCGGCGATACGCGGGTCCTGGAGGCGCAACTCGGCGGGATAGCCGATCTTCTCCTGCCAGGCGCTTAGCTCCAGCCCATCGATGCCCCGCCGATCCCACTGCGGGACATGGAGATGGGCATCGATGAAACCGGGGAGTATCCAGCACCCCTCACCGCCGATGGCGGAGGCGGGAGCGGCGGCAGAGGAAACCTGGGCAATGCGCCCATCATCGCCGATGGTAAGACAGGCGGAAGGAGTAACACGGATGTCATCGGCCGAAAGCGGCTGAAGCAGCGTACCGTGGAGGACTTGCATGATCGGAGCCTAGCCACGCTGGCTACGAGTGTCAAACCGCATCGCCACATCCCCATCGCCGCATCCCCGCATCAACCACTCTTGGCATCACCGGCCCCTACCGCAAACAATTGCCGCTCGTAGAGTTGTTGATACAACGGGCAGCCGGCGACGAGTTGATCGTGTTTGCCCTGGGCGATGATCTGGCCGCGTTCCATGACCACAATGGTGTCGGCGCTGAGAATGGTGCTGAAGCGATGGGCGATAACGAAAGTGGTGCGCTGGTGCATCAGGTTTTCGATGGCCTGCTGGATAAGGTGTTCGCTTTCGGCATCAACCTGACTGGTAGCTTCATCGAGGATGAGAATGGGGGTCTGACGGAAGATGGCCCGGGCGATGCACAGCCGCTGACGCTGGCCGCCGGAAAGCTGGGCACCGTGCTCGCCGAGGATGGCGTCGTAGCCACCGGCCTTTTCCATGATGAAATCGTGGGCGAAAGCCCGCTTGGCGGCGTCGATAACCAGCTGGCGATCGACCAGGGGCAGTCCATAGGCGATGTTCTGGGCGATGGTGCCGGGAAAGATCACCGCTTCCTGGGTGACAATGCCGATCTGCCGCCGCAGGGAACGCAGGGTAGCCAGGCGTATGTCCTGGCCGTCGATGAGGATGCGTCCGGACTGGGGATCAAAGAAACGCGGCAACAAGGCCAGCAAAGTGGTCTTGCCGCTGCCGTTGCGGCCGACGACGGCGACACACTGGCCGCGGGGCACGACCAGATTCGCAGCCGACACCGCCGGGGTAGAGGAGCCAGAATAGGTGAAAGAGACGTCCTGGAAACGCAGTTCACGCTGGATGGTCGGCAGATTATAGCGCTGGGGCTGGGCGGCGGTCGGAGAACCGGCCAAGGCGCGGCGCCGCTCCTCGATGGGGATGTCGAGGGTCTCGAAAATGCGCCCCGCCGCGGCATTGCTCTTCTGAAGAGCGTTGTTGACTTTGCTGAACTTGCGCAGGCTCTCGCCGATGCCCATCAGACAGGCCATGAGGCCCATGAACGTGGTGGCGTCGAGGGTATGCCGCACCCGCACCAAATAGGCGGCATAGAGGACAATAAGGCTGACGACGATCAGGGTGAGAACCTCTAGGACGGGCGTGCTCACCGCGTCAATGCGGCTCATGCGAACCTGCTCGGCGATCAGACCACCCATGACGCGCATATAGCGCCGCCGCTCGAAGCGTTCTGCGACGGCTGCCTTAACCACGCGGATGCCGATCAGAGACCCCTCAAGTTGGCCCAGCATGCTGGCGGAACTCTGGAGAGCCTTGCGGCTGGCGCGGCGCATCTTCTTGCCGAACTTCTTGATGATCATGAACATCAGCGGGCCGAACAAGATGATGAACAGCGTCAGGTGCCAATCGAACCAGAGGGCCAGGCCAAAGGCCATCGCCGCCTTGATCGGTTCCTGTATGCTCTGGCCCAACACGGTCTTGAAGCCATCCTGAAGGGCCTGGGCATCCTGCACTATACGGCTGGTGACGTCACTGGTGCCCTTGAGCCCAAAAAAGCCCAGCGGCAGGTGCAGGACGTGATTGTACAGTTTGCGTCGGATGTCATTGACGGCCAGTATCCCCGCCCGGTCGGAGTAAAACTCCTGGAAATAGCGCACGAGGTTGCCGACTACGGAGAGGACGAACACCAGCAGGAGTACAACCGCCAGGGCGGGCACGGGCCGGGCGGGAAGACGATTGGCGATGCGGACCAGAGCGGCCATGTACCAGGGCAAGGGCGCAAGGGACAGGGAACGCGGGGAGCCGACCTCGCTGGCAAGGAGAACCTCCGACCGGCCGGGATCGCCGAGAGCCAGGAGCGATACCGAAGGTTCATCCTCTTTGGCTTGGGCGATATCGCCAACAATGCGAACGACGCCATGATCTTTGAGCCCTGCCAGAGCGGCGGGGCTGTTGGCCTTCATCTTGACGATGACGACGCCGGTGCTTTCATCGAGTTTCACCCCCAGGCGATTCTCGACAGCAACACGGGCGGCATAGGCTTGGAGAGTGTCGCCATTGATCATCAGCCGCAGGATCGGAAGCAAAGCCCCCAGACCGCTGGCGAAAGTCAGGCCAACGCCAAAGGCGCAGAGTATGGAGATAATGACCAGGCGGCGGTGAGGAAAAAGGAAACCGCAGGCCCGCCAGAAATGGACGGCAGAGCGTGCGTTCTTGACCCTGGGAGCAGCCGGGCTGCCCGCGCTGGAGCGGGAAACGGCGTGATTCTCGGTTGTGGAAGGCTGTAGACTCATGGTGTCAGCTTAAGGGGGTCGATAGTACGATAATCGGTACAATGTGGTATTATCGAACGGCCCGACTGAACGAGTATACCGATTTCGCGTGTAGTGGCCACCGGGGAAGGCGAAAGGCGAAAACCCCTGCCCTGGCCGTGCGTACCGGGGGAGGGGGAAGAGGCGAAGGACTTGACGATGGCGTCCAATATTCCACTGTCACGACCGGAGATTACACGGCATGAGATCGACGCGGTGCTGGAAGTACTGCAGGGGGAGGGGCTTGCGCAGGGGACAAAGCTGCATGAATTCGAGACGGCGTGCGCAGCCATAGCGGGAAGGCGGCATGGGGTGGGAGTTTCCAGCGGGACCGCCGGCCTGCACACGGCGCTTGTCGCCGCCGGCATCGGCGCCGGCGATGAGGTTATCACCACCCCATTTTCTTCGGTGGCATCGACCAATTGCATCCTCTACGTGGGGGCCAGACCGGTTTTCGTGGACATCGATCCGCAAACGTTGAACCTGGATCTGGCGCGGGTAAGCCGGGCCGTTACCCCGCAGACGCGGGCAATGGTGGCAGTCGAGGTGCTGGGTCATCCCGGTGGCATGATCGAGTTGGAACAGATCGCTCAGAAACACGAACTGATCATGATCGAGGACTGCTGCGAGGGCTTCGGCGGGCAGATCGTCCAGCGTCGCGTCGGGTCGTTCGGACGGGCGGCCGTTTTTGCCTTTCATCACAATAACCAGGTTACAACTGGCGAAGGCGGCATGATTGTGACGGATGACGAGAGACTGGCGGACCTGTGCCGCAGTCTTCGCGACCAGGGCCGGGACACGCCGGGCGGGCTGGTTCACCAGCGCCTGGGGTATAACTACCGCCTGAGTGAGATCAACGCGGCCCTGGGGCTGGCGCAGTGTGCGCGGCTGGAGGAAATACTGGAACAGCGGCGGACTGTGGCTCATAGGTATATCCGCCGTCTAATGGCCAATCGTTACCTGATCGTACCCACGCTGGATGATGACACGCACATGAGCTGGTGCGTCTTCGTGGTACGTCTGAACGATCTGTTCGCCAGCGGCGACCGCGATCTGGTGATCGCGGAGTTGAAAGCGGCAGGGATCGGGTCAAGCGTCTATTTTCCGCCAATTCACCTGCAGCCATATATCGCCGGGCCCTTGGGGTTCCGGGCCGGCGATTTCCCGGTCTGTGAATATATCGCGTCGCGTACGCTGGCGCTGCCGTTCTTCGGAGCCATAACCGCTGGACAGGTGCAGAGGGTTTGCGATACTCTGGAGAAGATATTGGAAGGGATATTGATGAAGGAGAAAAAGAGGTTCTAATTGCCTTCCGGCACCCTGCGCGCACCGTCTTCTCTGATCAAAAAAACGGTAGCCGCAGATGGACACCGATGCATCTGTCTATATCCACAGTACAGAAACCAACCTGCCTTGAAGTAGTCCATCCAAGGTTCAGACGCCGGAACTGCACAGATCTATCCGTATCCATCTGTGTAATCTGTAGATGAATCTGCTTTTGGGAATAAGCAATGACCCACCGACATCGATTCTTTCAGATGCTCGCCGGCCAGACACCTAAACCGGCGTTGTTTTTCCCGGATATCACCGACTGGTACAGCGCCATGCGTACGCCCGCAGGGCAGGAAAGGCATTACGGCGCCGGCGGCATGATCCCCGATGGCATCCCTCTGCACCAGGAACCCGGTAGCATGCCGGCAGAATTCCAGGGCATGACTTTTCTGGATTTTTACCGCCGATTTGGCTGGGGACTGCCGATCCACGGGTATTCGTGGTATAAGACCCTCTACGATGGCGTGGAAATGACCGATGTCCGCCAGGGTGGCCTGCGTACCACCACCTGGACCTGCTCGGCAGGGACGCTGGTGGAGAAGCACATGCTCGCCGGCGATGGCTCCTGGGCCATAACCGAGCACCGGGTCAAGGACCTGGCGGACCTGCGGGTCATGCGCTACATCGTCGAACACACCAGCTACAAACCACGCTATGATCACCTGCAGAAACTGATGGACCAGATCGGGGAAAACGGCGTGTGCGATGTTGTGCTCCAACGCTCCCCTTTCGGCAAACTCGTACACATGTACATGGGGTTCGAGAACGTTATTTACAACCTCGCCGACTCCCCCCGCGAAATCCTGGATTTCCTGGCCTTCCAGGAACACTACGACCTTCAGATGGCCCACCTGGCCGCGGCATCCCCGGCACGCGTGGTCATCATGAGCGACCACACCGACGAAAACCTCGTCTCACCCAGCCAGTACCGGCAGTATTGCATCCCCTTCTACCAGAAAATCAACGCCATCCTCCACCAAGCCGGCAAATTCGTCTCCACCCACCTCGACGGCAATATTCGCGGCTACATGCCGCTGCTCAAGGAAACCGGCTTCGACCTTCTTGACGGTTGCACTCCCGCACCCATGATGAACTACGAAATCGAGGAACTCGCCCGCGCCATGGGAAAGAACATGTACTGCTGGTGCGGCGTGCCGGCAACGCTTTTCTGCCAAGGCCTGGATGATGAAGAAATTCTGGATTACGGACGCCGTATCCTTGACGCGTTCGAAGGACGCGTAATCCTTAACATCGGCGATATTCTGCCGCCCAATGGAGATATCCGGCAGGTCATTCGCCTTGGTCAGTTCGCATCCCAGTATGGCCTCTGAACGTTGCTCTGGCTCTCCGTGACTGTCATTTCCCATGACGACACACCACAACAACAATTGTGGTCGTTAAAACAGTCCATATAATAGACTTACGACATTCCAATCCAACAATTCACAGTCTGCTGCACCGTTCTCGTAGAGCCTGATCTTATCGAATATTTCCGTCTTGACATTCGCCATGATTCCATTATGATATCATTATGATATTGATGCAAAAGGAGACCCTATGAATACCCAGACGCCTGCCTCGAATCGCGAAATCATTTCGACAGTTTGCAGTGGATGGATCCTGCTTCCACCGCTGATTCTTCTACCGTTGGCGTTGATCGCCTTGAGTATCTACCTGATCGTCGACTCTTTTCCCAACCAGCCAAATTTGTGGCTGCTCATACCGACGATTGTGCTTTTACCAGTCAGCATCATTCTGCTGACCGGCTTCTTCACTCTCCAACCCAACGAAGCCCGGGTGTTGATTCTCTTTGGCCAGTACCGGGGAACCGTGCGCCAGCCGGGGTTTCATTGGGGCAATCCGTTCTATGCTAACAGCTCGCTGCAGCGTGGCACGCCGCCGGCGGAACAAACCACCGACGGCAAGCCTGTCATTCGCGTGCTGCAACCGTCCGGACCAAGACGCTGCAAGATTTCCCTGCGGGCGCGCACATTGAACATGGAAAAACTCAAGGTCAACGACAAGCGGGGAAACCCGGTGGAGATCGCCGCCGTCATTGTCTGGCGGGTGGAGGATACGGCCCAGGCAGCGTTCGACGTCGATGACTATGAGAAATATGTGCAGACCCAAAGCGAAACCGCCCTGCGGCATCTGGCTAGCGCTTATGCTTACGACCACGGCGAAGAACACGAAATCACTCTACGCAGCGGGGTCGATGAGATTTCCGAGGCTCTGCGCCAGCAATTACAGGAGCGTCTGGCCAAGGCCGGCGTAGCCGTCGATGAGGCGCGTCTGACGCATCTGGCCTACGCCCCGGAGATCGCCCAAGTCATGTTACGGCGCCAGCAGGCCGAGGCGGTTATCGCCGCCAGGCAAAAGATCGTGCATGGCGCCGTCAGCATGGTGGAAATGGCCCTGAAGGACCTGGCGGAAAAACAGGTCGTACAGCTCGATGACGAACGCAAGGCCGCCATGGTGAGCAATCTCATGGTCGTACTCTGCAGTGAGTCGGAAGTACATCCGGTGGTGAATACCGGCACGCTATACACGTAAGCCAACGGCATGACGGAGCGTAAGAGCATACTGCTGCGGATCGATCCTGGGCTCTGGACGGATATAGACGCCTGGGCCAGGGATGAAATGCGCAGTATCAATGGGCAGATCGAATATTTGCTGAAACAGGCGGTAATTGGCCGGAAGAGACAAAGGGCCAAGGAAACGCTGCTGACGCCCCCGCCGGAGGAAGAGAATGTACAAGGAGTGGATGTGGATTAGCCGCCGCAATCGCCTCTGGACACTTCGCCGTCCCCGTGGGAAACTACCTCCTTCAAGGAGACACCAATGGCTTTATGGGACAAAATCCGGCATGAACTCATCGAGATCATCGAGTGGACGGACAACACCCAGGACACGATGGTCTACAAGTTCCCGGTTTACCAGAATGAGATCAAGTACGGCGCCAAACTGGTAGTGCGCGAATCGCAGGCCGCGGTGTTCGTCAACGAAGGAGTGCTGGCCGACGTGTTCGCGCCGGGAACGTATACCCTGGCGACGCAGAACCTGCCAGTCCTGGCCCGACTTAAAGGATGGAAGTACGGGTTCCAGAGCCCGTTCAAGGCGGATGTGTTTTTCCTGAGCACGCGCGTCTTCACCGACCGCAAGTGGGGCACGAAGAATCCGATCATGCTGCGCGATGCGGACTTCGGGCTGGTGCGGCTGCGCGCGTTCGGAACATTTGCCATAAAAATCACCGATCCGGCTACGTTCGTGCGGCAGATCGCCGGCACCGAAGCCCGGTTCACGCTCGATCAGATCGAAGAACAGTTGCGCGACATGGTGTGCGCACGCTTCGCCGATACCCTGGGTTCCAGCAAGATAGCCGCCCTGGACCTGGCGGGAAACTATGACAAGCTTGGCGGGTATATAGCCACCCGCATCCAGGCGGATTTCGAGGCCTTCGGGCTGCACATCGTCAACCTGCTGGTGGAAAATATTTCCATGCCGCCGGAGGTCGAAGCAGCCATGGATAAACGCACGAGTATGGGGGTAATTGGCAACATGGCGGCTTTCACGCAGTTCCAGACCGCCAACGCCATCCCGGACGCCGCCAGGAACCCCGGTGGGCTGGCCGGCAGCGCCGCCGGCCTGGCCATGGGGATAAACATGGCCAACACCATGCAGCAGGGCATGGCCAATGCCGGAACCCCGGCCGCCGGTGCGGTGGGCATGACTCCCCCGCCGCTGCCGCAGACCACGGCCTATTTCGTGGCCATCAACGGCCAGCAGGCTGGCCCGTTTGACATCACGGCCCTGAAGGGCAAGGTAGCCGCCGGCCAGGTCACGCGGGAAACCTTGGCCTGGAAACAGGGCATGGCGGCGTGGACCGCCCTAGGCGAGGTCGCCGAGTTGGCAAGCTTGTTTGCCAATGTGCCACCGCCGTTGCCAGGCGCCTGACGCAAGACGGCCCTCAGGAACAACGATGCAAGCAACACCTCTGGTCTTCAAGGCACGAAGGTTCGTACCCCATGACATCACGGATCGCGGCTACTGGAACGCGGTGGCCAGGGAGGGACGATACGCGGCGTTTCGGGATATGATCGAAACCCACCTGCGGCGGGCAACGCCCACGCCGCCGATGCCGTGGGCCAGCGACTTCCTGGCGGCCAGGCGCAGCAATGACCGGGCGCGCCTCGACAATCATTGGCGGGTGACGCGCGGGACATTTTCGGCGCTGGCAATACGGCGCTGCCTGCTGGGAATCGAGACGGCGGATGGCGCCGGCCACGAGACTTTGGGACCGGACGACCGACTGCTGGACTGGCTCTTCGCATTCCTCAATGAGGCGACCTGGTCGGTTTCGGCCAACCTTCCCGACATGGATCTGCCGGCCAGCGGCAAGCCTGCGTTGGACCTGGCATCGTGCGACATGGCCGCCCTGCTGGCGGAGATGCGCCAGACGCTCAAGCCGTGGATGGATACGGTTTCACGCACTCTGGCCGATTCGATAATCACTGAGATCGACCGGCGTATACTGGGTCCCTACGGACAGGGCCTCAAGGTGCGCTGGGACAATCCTGACGATCCCCGCTCCACCAACTGGGAAGGCGTATGCGCCGGATCGATCCTGGCGGCGTGCGAGGCCTTGGCGGCCCAGGGACTGCCGCGACCTGAAGCGCGACGGCGGGCAATCGCCTCCCTGCGGCATTACGTCGATCGCGCCTTCACCAGACACGGCGAATGCGACGAAGGGCTGGTCTACTGGAACTACGGCATGGGCTTCGCCTCAATGGGATGGGGAAGGCTCAGCGTCGAGGAGTTGGCCGCCGCCGTGGACATGAAACGCCTGGCGGAGGTGGCGGAGTATCCACGGCGGGTACATCTGGCCGGGGATCTGTTCTACAGCGGCAACGACTCGCCGTTGCGCGGGCAGGCATCGCTGTTCTTCGTACCATGGCTGGCCCATGCGGTGCAATCGCCATGGCTGCTGGGCTGGGCACGTGATCAGGGCGTCAGCGGGGCCTGGCACTTTTCGGAAATGTTGCGGGTTCTGGATGGTATAGATATCCTCACCCCGAACGCGGCGAGCAAAATCGGACCGCCGGCGCCCGCCGCCACGGCGACGCTGCTGGAGGACCAACAGGTGGCAATCATGCGCGCCGCCACGGCCCAGGGGGAACTGATAGCCTGCCTTACCGGCGGCAGCAACGACGAGAGACACAACCATAACGACCTGGGGCACTTCGTGGTAATGCTGGGGGATAAGGTGATCGTTCCGGACCTGGGTGCGCCGCATTACACGGTGGATTTTTTCGGTCCCAAACGCTATGAATACCTCAGTGCCTCAAGCCGGGGGCACTGCTGCCCGCTGATCAACGGATATGAACAGCGAGCCGGAGCCGAAGCGGCCGCCAAGGTAGTAACCTGGTCGGCAGAGGCAACAGGCCCAAAACTGGTGCTGGATCTGACAGCGGCCTATCCGGCAGAGGCAGGCTTGCGATTGTGGACGCGGGGACTGGAGTTGCAAAAGGACGGCGACAGGGTGCGGATAGTGATCGCGGACGAATTCCACTGCCAGGGGGGAACAAAGATCACGCACGTCTTATGGTCGCTGGAGAAGCCGCGGATGGATCAGCAATCGCAATTGCTGCTGGGACCGGTGGTGTGCAAACTGGCGCAGCCCGTGGAAGCGTTGCGGATAGGGGAAGTGGATCCAAGGGCGCATCGCCTGCGGCAGTGGACGGATCGCATGCTGCACCAGATTGAGGCGGACTATCGCGCCGATGACAGGGGAGTGCTCCGAGTACAGACCGTCATGGAAGTGACCATGGGGTAGCGGCCAGTGGCGACCTATACCTTGGTTCGCAGTTCGGGAGGCACCGCAGGAGTCGGGACCCCGGGGATGGTCGGCACAACGCCATGGGGATGTAGGGCGGCGAATTCCTCGAGCCACTGGCGCTTGACGCGGAGACTGGCGGCCAGATCGGCCAAAGTGGTGGTGTTGAGGTATTGCTTGAGTTGTTGGCGGATGGTCTTGAAAAAATCGTGCTGGGCACAGGGCATATGGTCGTTGCAGGCGCACAGGCCGACGACGCAGACGTCCATGCACTGGGCACCCTCAATGGCTTCAACAATCTGAATGAGGGAAATTTCGTGATCGGGTCGGGCCAGCCGGAAACCGCCGCCGCGGCCTTTGGCGCTCTTAAGTATTCCGGCATGCACCAGCTTCTGGAATATCTTGGCCAGGAAGTCGCGGGGCAGATCGGTGCCGACGATGAGGTCGTCAAGCAGTACCGGAGCTGTAGCGGCCCGCGTGCTCAGCTCGCTGAGGCCGCGCATGGCGTATTCTGTGGAAGTAGAGAAAATCATGCGGCACCTATATGATACGATCACCTGCACCCGCGGCACGGGACGCGGAATCTTTCCAGGACAATAATATACATCGATCTGCCAAAAGACGAATTGGTCGGTAAATTGGGCCAGAAAGCCGCCCCCCACGCCCCGTCAGCCGGAGGCGCGGCGTGAAGCCGGAAAGGGTTGGATTTTCGTCGCAAGCCAACCCGTTTTGCGTGGACATCACCCACTGCGCCAAAGCGTGCGGTTGACCCGCCCTCCCCTCTCCACACCTACGCAACGATGTAAAAGAAGGCGTAATCCGATGCCCTACCGCAGCTTGTCCACTTCCGCCTTGATGGCAGCAATGTGGGCCGGGGTGGTACCGCAACAGCCGCCAATGATATTGGCACCGGCGGCGACGAGATCCTTGACCTTGGCGGCCATGTCCGCCGGGGTTTGCTTGAACACGGTCTGGCCAGCGACCAGTTGGGGCAGTCCCGCGTTGGCATGGACCAGAATTGGTTTGGCGGTGTAGCGGCGCATCTCGGCAACGATGGCGATCATCTGCTCCGGGCCATTGCCACAGTTGGCACCCACGATATCGGCCCCGGCCCTGGTGAGTCCCTCGGCGGCCTGGCGACAACTTACGCCCATCATGGTGTTGTAGCCCCCGGCCCCGGCGGCAAAAGTCATGGTGCAGATTATGTCTATGTCCCTGCGCAACTTGCGGGCGGCGCGGATGGCGCAGGCGCACTCCTCCAGGGAAGACATGGTCTCGATGCAGAAAGCCTTGACGCCGGCCTGGCAAATCACCCCCATCTGGTCGGCGAAGATGGCCTCCATTTGCACTTCAGTAAGATCGCCGAGGGGCTCAAGGAACTCGCCGGTGGGACCAATGGAGGCGGCTACGACGGCATCAGGGGCGCCTTGCAGGGAAAGGCTGGCCCCTTTCTGGTTGAGTTCGGCAACGCGGTCGCCAAGGCCGCACTTGCTGAGCTTGGCGGAGGAGCCGCCGAAGGTATTGGACAGAACAATATCGCAGCCGACCTGGGCATAGGCGGCGGCGACAGCGCGAACGTCATCGGAATGACTGGCGTTCCATTCCTCGGGAATGTCACCGCCTTTGAGGCCGCGCGCCTGAAGCATCGTGCCCCAGGCGCCATCGGAAACGAGAAGTTTCTTCTTTGCCAGCCGGTCCAATAGAATGCCCATCGTGAACTCCTGTGTTGTTGTGCCCCAGCAAGGATACAGGGAAGAAGGGCCAGAGGCGAGAAGCTTGGCAATCCGTCAAGGCCAAATCCCCAGAACTCGCCGCTCGCCCTTGGCGGCAAGATGCCGCATCTACGGGGATTTGCCATATTGGCCTTCACAGCGCACCATATTGGCATGGCAAAGAAACACACCGACAAAACCGGCGGCAAGAAGATGGCGGCAGCAGGCAAAACAACGCGAGAGGCGGTGTCCGGCCCCCCCGCCGCCAAGGTCAAGTCGCTGCTCAAGCGATCCCAGGTTAAGGCGGCGGATACCTGGGATCTGGCAAGCCTTTTTGCCAATGACTCCGCTTGGGATACGGCGTTCAACACCTGGTCCGGACAAGTCACAGGATATGAACAGTTCAAGGGGAAGCTGAATTTAAGCGCCCAGACACTGGCAGATTGTCTGAAGTTCGATACCGATCTGGACCGGGCCGGCGAACGGCTTGGCACTTATGCGTCCCTGCGCACGACCGAGGACCAGGGCAACAGCGACAGCCAACGCATGATGGGCCGCTTCCGCAACGCCGCCACCCAGGCCGCCCAGGCCTCCAGTTTCATCAGGCCGGAAATACTGGCCATCGACGCGACGACCATAGAAGCCTTCATGAAGGCCCCGGAACTGGCTCCCTGGTGGCTGGCCCTGGAACGCATCTTGCGCTATCGCAAGCACACGTTGTCGGATAAAGAGGAAAATCTGCTGGCCATGCAGGGGCAGATGAGCGAGGCCTCCAACCAGATCTTCCGCCAGCTCAACGATGCCGACCTCAAGTGGGGCATGGTCCGCGACGAGCAGGGCGAAAAAATCGAGCTGGGGCATTCATCGTTCTCGGCATTCCTCCATTCGCCCAAACGCCAGATTCGCCGGGAGGCATTCCATAAATACTACGCCCAGTACGAGGCCCACAAAAACACCATCGCCGCCACGCTGGATGGTTCGGTGCAGCGCGATGTCTATTACGCCAAAGCCCGTGGATATGCCAGCGCTCTGGAGGCGGCGCTCTTCCAGGATAAGATGCCCCTGAGCGTCTACGACAATCTCATCGCCTCGATCCACCGCAACCTTCCGGCCCTGTACCGCTACTACGCCTTGCGGCAACGCGCCATGAAAATCCCCGACATACACCATTACGACACCTATGTGCCTATCCTCAGCGATCTGGAACAGAAACGTTCATGGGATGCCGCGGTGAAGCTAGTGGTGGAGGCCCTGACGCCGCTGGGAAGCGAATACGTCACGGAAGTGGGCCGCGGCCTGACCACGGGCCGCTGGTGCGACCGCTACCCCAATGCCGGCAAACAGTCCGGGGCTTTCTCCAGCGGCAGTTACGACGCCCAGCCCTATATCCTCATGAATTACCAGCCGAAGGTGCTGGACCACGTCTTCACCCTGGCCCACGAGGCGGGCCATTCGATGCACAGCTATTACTCGGCCAAGACCCAGCCCTATCAATATTACAACTACACCATCTTCGTGGCCGAAGTGGCCAGCACGTTCAATGAACAACTCTTGTCGCGGCACCTGATGAACAAGGCCAAAAACGACAAAGAACGGGCCTATCTGATCAACCGCTCCATCGACGCCATCCGCGGAACGATCATCCGGCAGACGATGTTCGCCGAATTCGAGCGCATTATCCATGCCTTGGTTGAAGGCGGGGAGCCGCTGACGGTGGACAAACTACGGGAGCAATACGGCAGGCTGCTGCAACTGTATTTCGGGCCTGATTTCGCCATCGACGCGGAATTGACTCTGGAATGCCTGCGCATCCCCCACTTCTACCGCGCGTTTTACGTGTACAAGTACGCCACCGGTCTAAGCGCGGCGATCGTCCTGTCGCAGCGTGTACTCAACGGCGGGCAACAGGAACTGGATGCTTATCTGAACTTTCTAAAAGGCGGCTGCTCGAAATACCCGCTGGATCTGTTGCGCGACGCCGGCGTGGACATGGAACAACCAGGCTCGGTGGACACGGCGCTAGCCCATTTCGACGCCCTGGTAAAGGAGTTGGATACACTGTTGTAGACCGACCACCTTGCACAGGTATCGCCCAGATGGAAATGTTCCCGCTTTCTCTTTTTTTTCGCTCTGCGCCAGAAAAATGCGACCTGACCGCAGGCCGCAATCAACTGCGTCGCGCCTCCGACTCCACAGCTTGCGTTTTTGGGCAGACGTGGTAGTTTTAATCAGGCCAATGGCGGGCGAATACGCCCATCCTGCCTGGAGAGGTGGCCGAGTGGCTGAAGGCGACGGTTTGCTAAACCGTTATAGGGAGTCAAATCCTTATCCGGGGTTCGAATCCCCGCCTCTCCGTTGAAAGAACGTCGCCCGCTGTAAACACAGCGGGCGACGTCGTTTGTAGTTGTATGCACACGCGATGGCTATGCACACCTGATTGGGGCGCACACGGCACCCACAGTCTTTTCCAAATCAACGCGAAACAGTGAACGTGCCGGATTGGGATCCGTTGACCCAAGTTCCACTGAGCGTCCTGCCGCCGTTGGATATCGTGCCATTCACGACCGTGTCATTGCCCCTGCCCTGGATCGACGTCATTGTAAAGGTGCTGCCACTGATGCTTCCGGTGAAATTACCGGTGCCGTTGGAAGTAACCGTGGTCCCGGCGATGGCGCCTTTGCGACTCTCGCTGGTCACATTCACCTGCAGGGATTTAGCGGACTTGCGTCCCTGCTTAGTAGTGCCGTTGAAGGTACCCACAATCGATGTAACGCGTAGAGGTTCCACCACGGCCACTTCCGGTGTCAGCAGGGCTTCGACGCCGCCGCCCACACTGACCGACAAAAGCTGGCGGGTTTCCAAATTTTCCACCTGCCATAGGGACTGACCGAATGAATGTTTCATGATAACTCCTCCAAATAAATGCACTTTCAGTGCGTACTCGACGTTGCTGCCCAGACCGGTTCTGGGCCATACAATTCACATTGTAGCGGACTACCCCACGGGATTCCATGTTTTATGCCTTATTTGTGGGCCAATATAGAAGCTGATCTCCGTGTAATATTGCGGAGAACAGTGGGTTTTGTTCCACAATTACGCTTGGTTGCCAACCTGCAACCGTGGTAGAATAGCGACCGCTGGCAAGTTAGCGCATTTCTCTTATCTCATTTCATACCGAAGGTTTGGCCAGCAATCCCTCGGCGTGGGAAGGACTCAGGTGCAGCATGACGCTCACCATAAGTTGTCCGACGTGCGGAACGAAGGCGCAAGTTCCCCATAATGCGGCGGGAATGAGAGGTAAATGCGGGGCATGCGGGGCCGTCGTCCACGTGCCCAAACGGGGCAAGGAAAATAACAACGCACTGATTTGCCCCCGCTGCGGCTCACACGACCTGAAATTCATCAAGCCGGGGACCAATCAATGTAAGTGCAGGTCGTGCGGCGATGTCAGCGAAGCAGTGCCGCTGCCACCACAGGCCACGGAGCATGCTGTCGCGTCACCACCGCCAATGCCCACCGTCGCCGCCGGCGCGACCACGCCGGCCGCAGCACATATCACAGTTGGTCCGACCGCGACACACGATGCCTGGCTGCCACCGGTGATGCCGCAAACTCCCGCCACCAGCGACGCCGTGCCTTCAGCGGGAAACGGCCTGGACGAAGGACAAACGCAAAATGCCCAAATACCGACTGCAATGACGGGGCAATCGGCAGCCAGCGCGTTGCCACCACCCACAGTTACAACGCCGGCGGAGGTGTCAGACGAAGACGTGAACCGCCTGTTGCATGCGTCGGAGCCCGCTGCCGGCTGGCAAACCAAACCGTGCCCGTTCTGCGCCAAGTGGGTCGATGCGGTGGCAACCAAGTGCCGATTTTGCGGGAAAACCCTGGCAAAAGACCACTCGATCCCGGCACGCCAGCAGACGCACGGCAAGGCTGATACACATAACCCCAGCCCTGGCGATCAAGTGCCTGCTTACGCGGCACTGAGAATCGCCGTCACCATCTTCGAAGTGTTGGCCGGACTGGAAATAATGGCGGCTCTGATCATGCTTATCATTGGGGCGGTGGCCAACCATAGGTTATTGGCACTGGCCGGTCTTGGGTTGCTGGCTTGCGCCTTCATCTTTTGGGCCATGTCGCAACTGATTTCGGCTTTTCGCGACATAGCAAGGAACTCTTGGATAATGGCGTTCCGGGACAGAAAACCAGGCCACATTTTCTAATTTTGTCCGCCAGCTCAACACGGAACAGAGGTGGTGAGCAACCTTGTAACCATTGCGCGACGATTGTAAACACGGTTGATCCTCCCTGATGGATGTTCCTGGGGAAATTTACCTCTTAACGGCAAGACCGACCCGTCAACAACGGCATTACGCCATCTCCGTCGGCGGTACCGCAGACGGTATTGCACTGGTGCTTTGTTGCTGTTACGTTTTGCTCGTGACGTTTGCCTGGAATATCGCAAACCTGCAACTCACAGGAATTAAAATGAAACCAACACTAATGGCGGTGGCCATCGCATCGGGCGGAATATGGCTGTTAACGACCGTGGCCCTGGTGGCCGCGGCGACGGAACCATTGCCAGCGCCTGCTGCTGGCGAGGTCAGTTTTGCCGCCAAGCCCACCGCAGTCCCCGCTGGCGACAAGGTGAAAATTACCTTTGCGGTCAGCACCGCCACGGACGTGGCGGTGTATATCGAAAACGCCTATGGCGAAGTGATCCGCCATCTTGTGGCCGGCGCCTTGGGAGCGAATGCACCGGCGCCACTGAAATCCAACAGCCTGGCGCAGGAAGTGGAGTGGGACGGCAAGGCCGATTACGGCAAGCCCGCTGCCGGAGGGCCATTCAAGGTGCGGGTGGCGTTGGGACTGGGGGCAAATTACGCGCGGACGATCAACGTCAACCCGGCAGGATTTTCGGTAATCAATGCCCTTGGAGTCGGCCCTGATGGCACACTTTTCGTTGCCGCCAAGGCCAACGGGGCAGTTTGGGCAGGGCAGTTCGTGGTCGCCCTGAATCGCGATGGCACCTACCAGCGAACCGTGTGGCCTTTTGCCACGAATCTGGGCAAGGAGGCGGTGCGGGGAATCACAACCTTTGAATTGTCCGGACGGCCGGCGCCCATAATTAGCGCCCTGAATATGGGCTTGTATGGAAACTTGACGGTCGCTGACCGGAGCCAGTTGATGGTGACTGACGATGGCAAGGCCATCTACCTGATGACCCTGTTCGCCGACAACTATGGGCACGGCACTCCCCAGCTTTCGGTCCTGAATCTGGATGGCGGGTGCGCTGGCAAAATCTCTTATGCCCCCAACGCCGCGGCCGGTCTGAAGAAATGGGCCGATTTCAAGGCGATGACGTTATCCTCCGACGGAAAGAGCGGTTTTATCGCCGGCCTGGGGCAGGCCAAAGAAGTCTCCGCGGTGTATCGTTTCCCCCTGGCTGACAACGAGAAGTGGGAAGTATTCTTTGGCAACCCGGCAACCGCCGGCAAGGACAACGAGCACTTGGGCGGCGCCTCGACAGGGATCGCCGATGACGGCAAAGGCCGACTGCTTATTTCCGACTACAACAACGGCCGCATTCTCGTAATCAATGAAACAGACGGGAAATACCTTGCTGAATTTCCGGCGACGAAACCTGACTTTCTGAACAGCAATCCCAAGAACGGGGATTTGTATGTAAGTTCCCGCAAGAATGACAACGCAATTTCGGTTACAAAATACACCGCGTCCGCGGACGGCAAAGATTACAAAGCGGCATACGCGGCAAACGTCCCGCTGCAACGCAGTGATACTTATTCCATGGCAGTGGATGTCAATGCCGACAAGCCGGTTATCTGGGCCGGCGACCGGACGGGGACACTGGTGCGTCTTGAGGACCTCGGCGACAAGTTTGACACGCCGCAAATACTTAGCAAAGGGGCCTTCGGCGGTACGGCGGAGTCGTACATGGCCATTGCCGTGGATCGCCAACGACAGGAAGTCTATGCCCGCAACGGCACAGGCGGCGGCATTCTTGTCCGTTACAACGAAAGCACGGATAAGATCGAGCAAATAATACTTCCCGGTGACGCGTACGGCGGGGGCAAGGGATTTGAAGTCATGCCTCATCCTGACGGCAATCTTTACGGGTTGCGCTGGCCGTACTGCTTCAACAAATGGGATCGGAACGGCAAGCCTCTGCCGTGGCAGGAACCCGTGCGTCCCAGTGAAGAAGAAGCCCTGTTTAACAGCGGCAAGACCACTGGCGATTTCCCGCTCAAATTGTCTGCCGAGACGTCATTCGTGCCCGTGGGCATGACCGAACTGCCGCACACCCTGGGCATACGGGAAAGTGACGGCCATATTTTTGTGCTGACCTTCAGGGTACGGGGCCGCAATCCCAAATGCCTCAATGAGTACTTGCCTTCGGGCAAACAGGTCAATACCGAACCCATTATCTGGTATGCGTCCGATGCGGTGGTTGGCCCGCGATTTGACGCCCAAGGCAACATTTATGTCGCGGAGATCATCAAGCCCAAGGGCTGGATGCCCAGGGAATTGCAGGAATATTTCGAACAAACCGGCGTCAAAGGCCTTGCTGGGCCGGCTGCCCTGGCTACCAATATGTACGGCAGTATCGTGAAATTCACGCCCAGGGGCGGCACGTTTGATTTCGGCAACGCCTTCGGCGGACACCTGTTGGATAACCCGTGGGATGCGAAACTGGGCAAGCTTGCCAGTCCGTATAGCGGGGAGGTCAAACTGCCGACGGATCTCCGCACCATTGAAGGCGAATATTTCGCCGGCTCGGAGATGCACCCGGTAAAAGCCGTGGGCGCGGAATGGATACATCCCGGCATCGAGCATGTCGGGATGTTCGCCTGCAACTGCGAAAACACCAGTTTTGATGTTGATCCCTTCGGCCGGGTGTTTTATCCCAACGAACATCTTTACCGGGTCGAGGTGATCGACACAGCAGGCAATGCGTTAACCACCATCGGCGGATATGGCAATGCGGAGAACCGGGGACCGGACAGCCCGATAATTGATGCCAAGACCGGCAAAGTGCGTCCCAGGCTTGCGGAGGAGAAGGATTTGAAGAGTCCGTTTGCCAAACCGGAAATAGCCTTCGCTTGGCTGATCAGCGTGGGCGTCAGCGACAAGTACATCTACACAGGTGATTCCATAAACCGCCGCATGCTGAAACTGAAAATGACCTACGCGGCCGAGGAGACTTGCGCGATACCGTGAAGTCGCATGATTATCCATGGCAAAGGAAGGCATCCAACGCCATTTGTCGCGTCAAGCGGCCAGATTTATGGCCGGCATGACCGACATGCCGGCCGGGCAGAGTAATCAGGACGACCTTTGGTCACGGAGCAAGCAATGCACCTTTTGCAACGGATCGACGGAACCACGTTCCAACTGGGCGGTGTGATTGGCGACCTGGTCCGCAGTGTCACCGAGCAGTGGCTGAAGATTGCTCCGCTGGCCAATCCTGGCATGCTGGAAATGTTCCGGGACCGGGACCGGCGGCCGCTCCGTAATTTAGTCGCATGGGCGGGCGAATTTGCGGGCAAGTATCTGACCTCCGCCGCCGAAATGCTTCGCCTCACGGACGATTTAGGCCTGCGACAACTCCTGCAAACGTTCGTTGACGAACTGCTCTCCCTGCAGGCCCAAGACGGCTATCTAGGGCCCTGGCCCAAGGCGTACCGCCTGGCCAACCGCGCTCCCAACGCGGCCAACGCCAAGGGCGAGGTTCGGGAGGTCTGGGACACCTGGGGCCACTACCACATCATGCTGGGTTTGCTGCGTTGGCACGACATATCCGGCCAGACATCGGCCTTGGCCGCGGCCCGGAGAATTGCGGACCTGCTCTGCGCCCGCTTCCTGGGAGGCCGACGTCCCCGGCTGGTTGACCAAGGCAGTACGGAAATGAACCTGGCCCCGGCCCATGTCTTGGCCATCCTGCACCGCAAGACCGGCCAGCGGCGGTATCTCCAATTGGCGATGCAGATCGTCGACGAGTTCGGCGCCAAGGAAGCCACGGGTCAACAACTCGCTGGCGACTACCTGGCCGGGCCGCTGGCCGGTTTGGACTTCCACCTGCTTCCCAAACCGCGGTGGGAGAGCCTGCATCCCATCATGGCCCTTGCGGAACTGCACGACCAGGCCGGCCGGGACGACTATCACCAGGCGTTCGGGCGCCTCTGGCACAGCATCGCCAGCTGTGATCGGCACAACAACGGCGGATTCAGTTCGGGCGAGAAGGCGACCGGCAACCCCTACGACCCGGCGGCCATCGAGACCTGTTGCACCATTGCCTGGACCGCGCTGTCGGTGGAGATGCTCCGGCTGACCGCTGATCCGCTGGTGGCGGACGAACTGGAATTGAGTTTGTTCAATTCGGTCGTCGGGCTGCACAACTCTGCCGGGCGGTGGGCTGCCTACAACACGCCGATGGATGGCGTGCGGCTGGCCAGCGCCCACGAGATCGTCTTTCAGGCCCGCGCGGGCACGCCGGAGCTGAACTGTTGCAGCGTCAACGCGCCGCGGGGCCTGGGCCTGCTGGCGGATTGGGCGATCATGCGGGATGCCGCCGGGCTGGTGCTGAACGCTTACGGACCGATGACTGCGGTGGTCCCGCTGGCGGGCCCGGGCCGCCTGACTGTGCGGCAACACACCGACTATCCCTTCGATGGAAAGATCACTCTGGACGTCAGCCCGCAGCGCAAGGCCAAGTTCACGATCAAGCTGCGTATCCCGCGGTGGTCCGTCCGAACACGAATTAAAGTCAATGGCCAGGCGGTCAACGGCATACAACCCGGAACTTACCTGGCGCTGCATCGCCGGTGGGACCGGGGAGATCGGGTGGAGATCAACCTGGACTTAGGGCTGCATTTCTGGGCCGGGCGGCGCCAATGTCAGGGCAAGACGTCCATCTACCGCGGCCCGATCCTGCTGGCATACGACCGGCGTTACAATCCGATGGAAGCGGACAACATCCCTGCGCTGACGGGTCGGAATCTGCGGGCCCGGAAGGTGACCTGGCGGAACTGGCGGCCGCCACGCCTGCTGCTGGAGTTCGTGGCTGCGGACGGCCGGAAACTGCGGCTGTGCGATTTCGGCAGCGCGGGTGATGGCGGTAGCCCGTATCGGTCCTGGCTCAAACTGCAGGACACCAACCATCCGCTACCTGAATTTTTCTCACCGGAACTGGCACGCGGAATGCCTTGAAAATTGCCGATAGGGCTGGAGGATGAAGAATCGCAGCGGCAAGATGACGGCAGGAACGTGAAGTCAGAGCTGGAAAAAGGAGAGATGGATCATGGCAGGAGGTCAACGGTGATGCTGTGAGGCTGGCCGTCGCGGAGGATGCTCATGGTAGTCTTGCCGGAGCGGGCGGAGATGACCGCAGCGAAGTTGACCGGGGCGCCGACCGGTTGATCGGCTACCGCGAGAATGATGTCGCCGGGAAGCAACCCGGCCTTAGCTGCGGCGGAGTCGGCGGCTACATCAGTGATGCGCAGGGCGGGCAGATTGCCAAGGGCAGGAAACTGCTGGCGCAGTTCGTCGGCGTGGACGATTTCCTGGACACCGACGCCCAGTACGGCACGGCGAACCTTGCCGTACTTGATAAGATCCTCGATGGCCGGCGTGGCGGAGGCCAGGCTGAGGAACTGGCCGTTGTTGATAAAGCCGCAGATGCAGCCGTCGATGGAGACGACCACGCCGTACTCATGCTCGCCGCCCGTCCAGACGATCCAGCGGCCCGAGCCGCTGTTGGGCGCCAGCAGCAGCACAAACGATCCATCGGGCACATGGGCGGCGCCGGTCTTGATGGATTTGCCCTGCGGTTGGTCCAGTTGCAGGATGGTGAGGCGAGCCTTGTCATCTGAGGCTACAAAATGGGCGGTGCTCAGGGGATCATCGCCGACCATCACCGGCACACCGGTCGCGGGAACGGTCTGGCGCTCAATGTACATGGGAACAAGTATGTAGCCGCGCTCGTCGAGAACCAGACCGATGTTGTTGGGGGCAAAGGTGCCGGCAGGCTGAAGACTGATGCGCAGAGCCACGCCACCCTGGGCTGGCGCGTGGATGGTAATGACGTTGGGTTGGCCAACGCCAGGCTGAATAACCAGGTCGCCCGGCGAAGACTGCGTGCTGGGGACCACGATCGGACTGATATTGGCCCGGGGCACCTGGGGAGCGTTGTTCAATGCGTTGAGCACTTCCCGGTTCAACCCCGGCCATTTATTCGCCGGATTATCGCCGGCTCCGGCGGCAAGGTCCGCCAGATACTTGGGCGTCGGTAGCTGAACGCGAACGATGCCGCCATGGACGTTCTGGTAGAGGGTCTGGGTTTCGGCATTGAGTCGCTGTAGAAGTTGTGCGGAAGGCTCAGTCGCAGGAAGCGCCGTCTGGCCGGCGGCCGCAGCGCAGACCCCAAGCGTCAGGCTCAAGCCGGCGGCGAATCTGGAGGCGAAAGCAAACATGGATGCACGCAACATAGACATCAGAAATGGTCGGCAATCACCAGGGCGCTATGCTCGACCTGCTGGCGACGCAACCGCCAGCGATCCACATCATCAGCGAAGGCCCTGGCTTTTTCCATGGTATCGAAGGTCTGCACGGCGGTGACCTGGCCGCTCTCATTGGTAAGGGCGACTTCGTAGGCAACGACGGATTTTATATTGCCATCGGCGGCGGGCGCGCGGACCACAAAATTGTGTGGCTGGGACACCAGGTGGCCGGCGAAGAAACCCAGCGCCAGGCAGGCCGCCGCCGCCACACCGGCAAATCGCCAGCTACGGCGTACAAACTGGCGGCGCAGGGCCGCAGTGCGCACGCCCTGGACCATACGTTGGGGCCAGGCGCTATCCGCCGGGTCCGGTGCCAGCGACTGAAACATCGTCTGGCGCAGGGCCCGCTGGTCGCGGAGGTCCCTAAACGCAGCCGCCAGGTCCGGATCATCGCCAAGGCGGTGCTGCATCGCCGCGGCCTCGGAGGCATCCAATGCCTGGTCGAGGAGGCCTTCGAGAAGTTCAAGATCGGTATCACACACGTTCATCTGGGGCCTCTTATTTCATAGTCGTCAGAAAACGCGGCACGCCCAGCGTGCCCTACGACGCCATAAACACCTTAAGTTTTTCGGCCAATTGCCGCCGACCGCGATGCAGCCAGGTCTTAACCTGGGGGACACTGGCATCCAGCACCTCGGCGATCTGGATATACGACATATTTTCGTATTCGCAGAGCACCAAGGCGGCGCGAAAATGCTCCGGCAAGGCGTCGATCGCCGAACGCACACGGCCGATCATCTCGGCATCGAGCATGGCGGCACCCGGAGACACGCTGTCGCCCGGGTGATCATCGGCGACCATGGTCATACGCGGCGTGCGGAGGAGGCGCAGGGCCTCGTTAACCACCGTTCGCCGCATCAGCCCGCCGGGCTCTTTCCAGTCATAGCGGTCGCGATGCTCATACAAATTAAGCAGCGCCTGCTGCAACACGTCTTCGGCGCTGGCGCGGTTGCCAACGATGGCCCTGGCAATAGCCAGCAAACGTCGTGAATGCGTGCCTACGGCACGCTCGAAAAGCTCTTCGATCGTCTGGGCCATCGGCCAAACCGCGGCAAACTGCCAGGACACCTCTCCGGTCTCTAACATCAGCACGCGCCGACCGCCGGAAAGTTTCGTGGGTGACAAGGCCAGAACGTAAAATGTAGTGCGTTAAATGTAAAATGCAAAAGTAGATAGCATGCAAGCCATTGTTGCGACTGCGGTTACAACACACAGCAGCGGAAGCTGGCATGAGCGGTTACCCCACAAACCGCTATGCAGCCAAGGCGGAGTTCACGCAACCGCCGCAGATCTACCCACCGAGTCCTTTATCCAGGCGCATGACGGCGCAGGAAAAGCAGGCCAATTCCAGCCAGGAGAAGTTCTACGAGAGTTTGAGCAACCCGGTGAGCGAGGACCAGGATGCCAGCGTGTTCCTTGCCGATGAGGGGAACGAAAAGAAGCAGCAAGACGCCCTCGCGGACGCCCAGGCCCCCGGGAGCGAAGAGGACGAGGTAGCCGATGGTCATGGCCAAAGCAGCGGCGCCGAGACAGAAAGGTAGGTTAGATAAGGGAATATCGCTAAGGCTGCGGGTCATGCACCAGAGGGAGATACCGGCGAAAAGCCACTGGAGGAAGGTGGCCACCAGAGGGGCGACGTATTCGCCTGGGGTGAGACGGGAACGCAAGGTCGCCAGTTTGAGCTTGCGCAGGATGAGGTTGACCAGCAAAGCGAAAACACGGGGATGCAGGAGAAGGACCCCCAGGAGAACCAGAAGCAGACTCCAGATCCAGGCGTGGGGGAACGCCGAGCGTAGCGGCGGACACAAGAGCATGGGCGCGGCTACGATTAAGCCGGCGACGGCTGCCATGCCATCCTGCATGACGGCCAGGCTGAAGGAAACCGGGCCGGGGATACCACACTGCCGCAGCAGGTACATCTTGCCGGCCACCGCCGCAAAATTGCCCGGCACATATTTGCCCAGAGCGGAAACCCAGGCGATGGGCACCATGCTGCTCCAAGGAACCGCTCGCGCGTAGGCCTTGATCAACTGGCGATAGACGACCAGTTGGGCCACGAAAATGCCGATCAGGGCGGCAATGCACAAAATCAGAGGCAGGAGGCGAAAATGGAGGGTGGCCCAGTTCAGCGGCTTAAGCATCTTGGTCAGCGCCCAAGCAACGCAGAAAATGGTCGCCAGGAAGAGGGGCCAGCGCACGAGGAAATCGAGCCAGGAAAGGCGGCGAGACAGAGAAGGAAACTGGGGGGAAAGATCAGACATGGGTAGCGAAAACTGACGCGGGGATGCTGGGACACGGGAATGCGGCAGGGAGTGTCGCAGAACCCGTGGCAGAGGATATTGTTGATTCTGAACTCATAACATTCCCAGGGCAAATAAGCGTGCCCTACGATACACCAGTGGCCACGGGCCGCTGACCACTGATCACTACGGCTCGGCGTGCAGCAGCACGCCGAGCCGCTTGAACGACATCATCGACGGACACGTCGCCGATGCAATACGGCGGGCGACATCGCATCTTGGGACTGGTGCTGCTCCAGGGATACAGGAAACACGGCGAACAGGTCTTGCCGCGGGGTTGTACTACCAGGTCGCGACAGCCGTAGGGGCATACGCGATCGGGATCGGCAGGCGCAAAAAGGGTCACAGCAGGCGTACCGACCGAGGCAGCAAGATGGGCAAGACCGGAATCGCTGCCAACGTAGAACTCGGCCCGCTCCAAGATGGCGGCGGCGATGGCGAGGGAACCGGTAAGGGGGAGAATTCGGGAATCAGGGGTCGGGGGTCGGGGGTCGGGGGTACCACCACGACCATCCGCCAGCATACCGGGGGAGGCAGTCATGGCGGCGTGGGCCAGGATGTCGGAACACAGCCCGGCTTCATCGGGACCTTCAAGAAAAATGATGCGCGGACCGTACTCGGATTCCAGACGCTCGAAGAGGCTGGCATAACACTCGGGGGGCCAGCGCTTGGCCTGGGCGAGAATAGTGCGGGCGCTGCCGGGGTGAATGGTGATGGGACGGACTTCGGGGCCGATGCCGATGGATTGGAGCAAACTCGTGGCGGCGCGGCGATCGGAGTCCCGGAGGACAAAACGCGGAGCCAGGGGCTGAGGGTTGGCGATGCCCAGTTGTGTGAGCAGATTCAGGTTCTGCAGACAATCGTGAATGCCGCGCACAGCGGCCAGGCGCCTGGCGGGCAGGAAACCCAGAGCACTGATAAAACCGACAGGATACGAATGAAGAACACGCTGGGCAGCGCCGCCGGCTATGGCCATGACCACGTACTGCCAGCGATTGGACGGGAAAGGAACCAGGCAAACGTCAAAATGTCGCTTGCGCAGACGAAGCAACTGTACTGCCGCATGCAGACCCCGGCCCAGGAGGAGCACCTCGTCAACGCCAACAAGACGCCGGAAAGGCTCGGCCATAGCCGAGGTGCGGGCGGCGATGGTCAGCCGGCACTGCGGCAGAGCCTCCTTGAGACGCTGGACCATGGGCAGGGCCATCAGGGCATTGCCGATGCCGGCGACGATGGGAACGAGGATGCTTCGGGGCTCTTGCATCAATCCATTCCCGGAACGCGGAGGGGCCAGTCGCGACTGGGCGGCGGCAGTATACGCCGAGGGGTGGCATTCGGCAGCATCTCATAGATGCGCCAGCCCGCCGTGTCCTGGGGCACGTCCTTGCCGGTTAGCCGGCGCTGCAGCCAGGGGACGCGGAAATGCCACAAACGCCAGGGTGAAACCGGGGTCTGGTAAACGTAATACCTGGCTCCATGCTCGACGCACCAGGCATGGATCACTTCGGTGGGTTCGACGATGGGGCCGCCACGGGTGGGATCGGGCTCTACCCTGCGCCCGGTCAACATCGACAGGACGCGAGCTCCGAAGTAGCTCTTGCGCTGGCGTCCGAGGTTGTCGTAACGCCAACTGACCACCACCTCGTTGTCGCGGACACCCCGCTGCACGAGAAACTGGCCGGCGGCAATGAGATCGCGATCGAGGCCGCCATCGTAGGTGTTGTAAAAATCGCCGCTGCGTTCGACAGCCACTTCGACGGCATAGATAGGGAGATTGCACAGGCCAATAAACAGCAGAAACGCGACGGCCGCGGCCCGCCAGGCCCGGCGCCAGAAGTTTCCCTGCCGCCAGGAACGTATGGCCGCCAGGCCGTCCAACTGGGCCACGAGCAACAGCGGGGCCAGTGGCACGAGGTAGCGGGCATTTACGACGGGGTAAAAGACGCACAGGGGCAGGCAATAGAGGCCCAGGGCAACCCAGAACCAACCCCGGTAGTACAAGGCCCGATAAAGGCCGGCCAGATAGACGAAAATCAGGCCCCAGCCAAGGGCGGCTGCGGCCAGATCCAGGGGCGGGAAGGCAGCACCCAGCCGCAGGGGCTGCCAGAAAAACCAACTGAACCACTTGCCGGCATTCAAAACGCGTTTGCCAACCTTGGCCAGAGCACTCACGTGCGAGCGGCTGTGAACTGCCTGGCGCACGGCCGAATCGTAGCTCTGTGTGTCATCATTGAACGATTCCTTCTGGGACTGGGAGACCGCTGAAGCGAGTTTGCCGCGCACGATGGCAAACGCACCGAGGGTCAGGGCCACTACCAGAAAGGCGGCCACGATTCGACGGTCCAACTTGAACGAACGCCGAGGATAGCCCTGAAGCAGCGCCCCAGCGACCAATACGCATCCAAGAACGCCGGCGAGGCGCACACAGACGGCGCAGATGCACAAGGCGATCAGGATAACGATGCGCAAGATGCCGGCGCGACCTTCGTTTATCTGGAGGGCCAAGAGCAACGTGGCCGTGGTGATGAGACAGAAAACGCCATCGCTGTGCAACCAGAAAGTCAACGGAACGACCTGGGAATTGACGGCGCTGAGCACTATGACCAGGGCGGCGTAAAGCGGAGAGATAAAACGGCGCAGTATCCAGTAGAACATAAACCAGGAGCCGAGCATGGAGCACATGGGCAGGAGTTTGAGGAAGACAAAACTCGAAGATATCCGCATGGCGGCCGCCAGGATCAACGGCCAGAGGGGCGGAACGATGCCCACCTGTTCCCCGCCGTAGGTGAAGCCGTGATGCTGGGCCAGATTACGGGCAACGGTGGTATAGAACTCGCTGTCCCCGCCGGGAACCCAATAAGGATTCTGGAGCGGCAGGTAAATGACCAGCAGAGCCGCAACCAGAGCGAACCATATCCGCCATTCTTTAGACATAAAGCGATCCTACATACCCGGGACGCGCAGCGGCCAGTCGTTGACGCGCTCGACGTGGATCTGCACGGCGGCGTCGCCGCTGACATCCCAAAGTTGGAAACTGTCCCTGGTGGGGATCACGCTATGGTGGGTGACCATTTTTTGGATCCAAGGGATGCGGAAGTGCCAGACCCGCCAGGGCGAAACCGGCGGCAGGCAGGCGTAATAGCGGACGGAACTCTTGTGGGCCCAGTCCAGCACGGACTGTCCCGGCGGCAGACGTATGTCATTCTCGGCGGCCACCGGAATCGAAGCCACATGGTTCTCGGTCAAGACCACCAGGGCCCGCATGAGGAAACGCGGATGGCGGATATGCGGTCCGTTTTTATAGCGACCGCTGACGCCGATTTCGCGGTTACTCGCGCCCACGCGGCCCAGATAATAACCTATGTCGATAAGATCCTGATCCATCCCGGCTTCATAGAGTCCGTAGAAGTCTCTATGCCGGGCCACATAGACAGAGATGCCCCAAAGCGACAGGTTGGTCACGGCCACGCTGATAACAAAAATCCACACCAGAACGCGGCTCCAGGATGCCAGGGCGCCCTTGCCTCCGGAAGCCGTAATCAGAGGAGAAAGCACCGCCATGGCCAAAAGGGGAGCTACCGGAACCAGATAGCGCGGGTTGACGTCGGGCCAGATAAGAATCAGCACCCCGCACAGCGCCGCCAGCCCCAGCCATAGCCAGTCGCCCTGGCGGGCGCTGCCCACAGCCTTGATCAATAGCAACAGCAGGGCGAACCAGCCCACGCACGTGCCCAGCACCGTCACGGGCCCCACCGCTCCCATGCGGAACGTCTCCCAGAAGAGCCAAGCCAACCATCGCCCGCCGCAGGCCACACGCACCGGGGCTTCGGCCAGTATCTGCTTGAAGTTCAGATCATAGGCTTTGGCTTCGCTGCGCGCGGTTTCATCGAGAATGATGCCCGATTCGGCGACCTGGCGAAGCTGCGCCGCCGTCGGCTTTTGAGCTATGCGCAGACCCTCAAAGGTGCCCAGCATGACCACCGCAATAAGCGCCAAGGTTATAAACCGCCGGCGGCGGCCGGCCACCGCGGCGGCGCGGCCTCCCAACAACAGCCCGGCAACCAGCAGGCCATTGAACAAGCCCGGGGCGCGGACGGCGACGGAAGCGGCGCAGGCCAGGGCCAACAGCAAGACATGGGGCCACCAATTCCGTCCTTCGCGCAGCCGCAGGGCCGCCAGAAGGGTTATGGCGGTGGTAACCGAGAACAGGGGATCGGTATGGAACCAGGAGGTCAACTGGAAGACATGGGCGATCAAAGCCGTGCCCACAATAACGGCGGCGGTCAGGGCCGGCGTGGCCACGAAACGTCTGGCGATCCAAAAATAGAGGGCCAGGAATAGCGTCATCAGAGAGAGGTTGACGAACTTGAGGAAAGCGAATGTTGTGGAAATTTTCATAGCCCCGGCCAGGAGGAGCGGCCAGAGCGGAGGGGCGATGTTGACGGGCTGGCCATTGAACCAGTAGCCATGGCCCTTGGCGATGCTGCGGGCGGCGGCCAGATAGAAATCTGTGTCGCCGCCGGGCATCCAATATTGATTGTGGATCGCGGCAAAAATGACCAGCACCGCCGCCATGCTGATAGAGAACCAGCGGAAGTCGGTGGCCAGGGATCGGGGGTCGGAGGTCGGCGCGACACCGGCGTCAAAGGCTGTCAGGGTTTGTGAGTCACGGTTGGTCATCATGAAAACAGTCTCGGGAACGGTTCAAGGATCACGGTACACGCCACTGGCCGCGTTTTATCGTCCGGAAGGCACGGGGGTCTTCTGGGGCCGGTGGCGCTCGACCTGCCGCCAGGCGCTGAGGTCGCGGCCCAGCAACTTTTCCAGGGCATCGATCTCCGGGGCAAACTGGGCAATAAGCCGGGCCCGCAACTCCGGACTGATGCGTCGCGGGCGATTGAGCGTGGGCAGCAGGTAGGGCAGCGCGTAGTTGATTTTGCGGATCATCTTGGAAGGCAGGGCCATGTGCAGCGAACGCCGCAGCATGGGGCGGCGGGCCAGGAAGCGGTTGAGCCAAGGGATAATGGGCTTCACGGGGTTGACCACCTCGAATGTGGGTGTGAAAGCTTCATCCACGTCCAGATGCCGCAGTACCTTGCGGTATTCGCCGGCGGTGTCGGCTATGAGGTCGTCAAAAAGGACGACGTGAACGCGATCACGGCCGAAGACTTCATAGTAGCGGCGTATCTGGGGAGAAAATGCCGCCACTTTCATGTACTGGAGGGCGAAAGGAGCGTGGGCCTCAGGGGGAATCCGCAGGCCTATAGCGCGCTGTTCCTGGGCCGCCAGAGTCTGCTGAAAGTCCATGATGTCATCATTGCAGTTCCACAGGAACTGGCCGTGCAGGGAGTACATCATGTCCACGGGATCGCGGAGCATGGCGATGATCCTGGCATCGGGGGAAAATTCCTTGAGTTCCCAGGGGGCGACGGGCGAATAAATGTACCATACCGAGGCCTCGCCGATGGCCTTGGCCCCGGCGGCGCCGGCGAACTGCTCGATGTAGCGATCGGGCTCGCGGATGCACCATTCGGGGGGAAAGGAAAAATCCCTGGCAAAATAGTGGGGTTCCTTGTGGGGCGACATGAAGACTTGGGGATGTTGACAGAGATAATCGTACAGCGAAGTCGTGCCGCACTTGGCAGCGCCAACAATGAAAAAGTTGGGCTTGTGAGGCATGTGGCGGATGATGGCCGGGATGGGCTTGACGCCATGCGAGCGAGCCTGCGCGGACAATGCCTGGAGATCCTCGGGCTCTGGCTCCGAAGGCAGGACCACTACCACGGGGCTCGGGGGATGGCCGGCCAGGCGCGGATGCAGCACAATCAGGCCGGCGACCGCGGCCAGAATATCGGCAATGACCTGGAGGGCGCGGAGCAAGAGAGCCAGCAGGGCCGCGTTCTCCGGCCCAAGTAGGCCGGTCAGAGTAAGGAGAAGTACGGACTCCTGTACTCCCAGGCCGGCGGGAACGACGAAAGCCAGAAAGCCGACCACCCCGGCCAGCGACATGGCGCCCAGAATAACCGGGTAGCGGGCCAGGGAGATGTCGCCGAATGATCTGGCTGCGCACCAGGCCGCCGCGCCAACAAGCAAGGCTCGGATCACGATCAGCCCCATGGCGCCCAGATAGGCCCGCAGGGCCGGATGAGCCGCCATGCGGGGCCGACCCATAACGCGCAGGGCCTGGTTGCTAAGGGCCATGAACAGCCGGGGATGCAGAAAGACCATGCCGATAATGATCATCGCCACGGCGGCCATCCAGGCGCCAGGCCAGTCGTGCCGCATCTGGCGGGTGAGAAGCAAGGGCACGGAAAAGACCATCCCCATAAATACGGTCAGGGCGGTAAAGAGGAAGGTGGCCGCCGCAGCCGTCACCAGAGGCACGCCACGACGGGTCATGATGAAGGCCGAACTGAGTCCGGCCACCATCTTGCCCGGCACGTAACGTCCCGGCGCCGAGACCCAGACGGCGCCGGCGGCCCAACGCGTCCCCACGCGCATGCCCAGGGATCGGAGAATAAGCCGCGTGGCCAAAGCGTTGAGGAAGCGCATGCCGAGCAGGCAGGCAAGGCAGGCCAGCACCGCCCAATGCTGAACGTGAAGTTCGCGCCAGGTCTTTTCATGAAGATGGGAGAACAGTTGCTTGCCGGAATAATAGAAAATGGCCCCCACGAGGAGTATCCAGGCCGCAGACCACAATATTCGCGACGACCGGGAACGCCGGGGCTCCGGGTCCGCGTCGTCGAGAGTTCCGGCACTGCCCATGCCATCGGGCAGGTCGCCGACGAAAGATTCGGCCGATCCCTTTTCCTCCATATCGCTCATCTCCGACAACCGCGGTAATTTTTGGGACAAAACCGTCCTGGGCATTCTATACTTAACTTATGACAAAGAAGCACTGATACCATTAAGGGCGGGTACGGGCAAGCATGTCTCATGCAGATTCATGCGATATATAGGCGTAGAAAGCAAGGCTTTCCCGGCGCGGTTGAGCCGGTAGCGTTGGTGGCACAGCCGTCATAGGCGGTGCCTGGTCTTGGGGGCCGTGGCCTACTTGGCGGCGCCGGAGACGCGATCAGGAGTTGCGGCCATAACCGTAGCATGCAGCCGCTGCCAATTCCCGATGGCGTCCGGAGTCACGCTCTTAAAGAGAGAGAGCTTGGCCAGATTGAGTTCATATTCCGAAAGGCCGGTACCCTGCAGGGCCCGGAGGAGTTCAGGCATGCGGGTGAGGTAGTCCGCAGCGGTCTGCGGCCCGCGGTCGATGATATAGGTTCTTAACGCCAGCGCCGTAACTTTCTTGAGATTCGGGCTGGCCGCCAGGTAGCTCTGGTAGCCCTCAGTCAAAGCGGTCTTGATCTCGTCATGACGGGAAACCATCACCGGGCGGCCCGAACGGGCGTTGATCACTGGCTTACCCTCGGAGTTGATTTTCACAGTCTGGTAAAGTGAGCGATAAAGTTCGACCGACCGTTCGACGCCGCATGGCAAGAGGCGGTTGGCAGCGATTTTTTCGCTGGGATGGACCAGGGAAGCTGGGAAATCATCGTAGAAGGCGCAGCCAGCAAGGTATTCAAGCAGTTCCTGATGGCTGGCATCGCGAACGGCGATGCCCATTTGCTGGAGAACTCCCTTGTCGTGACCGAAGACAACCACATCTTCGACCGGGGTGGGATTCTGAAGCGGCCAGTCGGCGGTCAAGGCATCCGTCACCGGCTCTACAGGAGCCACAGACGACACCACGGCCTGGCCGGCACCATAGGGTACCGTGTGCATGCCATAGACCAATGCGCGAAGCGAACCTGCGGTATCCAAGTCCTTAATGAGGTCCGCAGGGTCTTCGAGAATTCGGACAGCAATGCCGCCGGCGGGATCAACGCCACTGACTGGCCCGGTGGCGTCGGCAAGGCTTGTATGTCCCAAAGGCTGCTGATTAAAAGAGATGTTGCCGGCCGAGAGAACCTGAGAATAAGTGTCTGCATGCGCCAAAAATGTGGCCGTACCCGGGGCATCCACATGAACCGTTATGTCCCCGGCCGCCCAGAGGCCTCCGAGGTCAAGCGTCTGACCCTCAATATACAGGTTCCCCAACACGCCAAGATTAGCGCCATCCCAATGTTTCGCCGAGCCCATGGTCAGGGTATTGGCGTAAATATTCAGATCGCCATAGTGATAGATTTGCACCTGGTCCGCCGGGGCGCTACTGGTGCATTTAAACGTCAGTTGGCCAAAAGGCGCCCCGACGGCGCCGATGTTGCCTACCATGTCAACGCCGCGGGCGTAGTTGATTGCCAGACTGGGTGCCCCGCCAGCGACCAAGTTGGAGGTAAACTGGGCTATACCGGCGTCGAGTTCGACAGCGCCAGAAAAAAGGAGAGTGCAATACGCCGGGTAGCTGCCCCACAACTGATCGGCACTGCCGGTGTTGATCTTCAGCGGGTTGGCGGGATCACCGCTGCCAACGAAGGTGGCGTTCCCGGCGACGCACAGGCCGACGCCGGGGATGTTGACAGCGCCGTGAAATTCGGCGGCGCCGTTAACGACCAGGAAGGCATGGGCCGCCGGAGTGGGATAACTGATTGTTCCATCGAAAGTAACTCCCGCGGAATTGAGAGCGGTGTTAGCTCCTAAAACCACATTCCCGGCGTAGGTCTGGGCTCCGGTAGTGGTGACCGAATACTGAGCGATGGTCAGGGAACTCGGGCTGTGACGGACCGGGGTTGGAGCCGTGGGAGTGGCAATGGCGGCATTGAGATCAGCCGTGCCCTGAACACTCAGCATGGTCAGCGCCGTGGTGGCGCCAACCAGGCCGTTAAACGCGACATTGCCATCGATCGTCAAGGCATTGGCTCCATCCACGGTCGAGGAGAAAGTCACACCAGAGGCACCAAGGGTTGCATCGGCACTGAGTGTGACCGGGGCGGTGTATGTCTGGACGCCAGTGGTCGTCACGCTCGAGCCGTTGAGATCAGTGGCGCCGCGGGCCGAGATGGCCGTCAAAGGTGTCGTGCCACCAACCGCGCCGCCAAAGGTCGCGCCGCCGCTGATAGTCAGGAAATGGGCGCCGTCAACAGTACTGCCGAACACGGCAGAGGTGGTGGTCAACGTCAGGCTGGCGTCCAGGATCACGGCGCCAGTGAACGTGGCACTGGTTGCAGCATCGATGGTCGCAGTGTTTATGGTACTGGCACCACTGACGGAGAGACTGGTCAAAGGCGTCATTCCGCCAACCGCGCCGCCGAACGTAGCGCCGCCGTTGATCGTCAAGGCCTCAGCGCCATCAACAGTACTGCCGAACACGGCAGAGGTGGCGGTCAGCGTCAGGCTGGCGTCCAGGATCACAGCGCCGGTGAACGTGGCACTGGTTGCAGCATCGATGGTCGCAGTATTTATGGTACTGGCGCCACTGATGGAGAGACTGGTCAAAGGCGTCATGCCGCCAACCGCACCGTCGAACGTCGCGCCGCCGCTGATTGTCAGGGACTGGGCGCCATCCACGGTTGAAGAGAATGTTACGGCTGGGGCAGTGAGGGCCATGTCGCTGGTCAACGTGACCGCGCCAGTATAGGTTTGATCGCCAGTGGTTGTGACCGTTACGCCGTTCAGATCCGTAGCTCTGTTGACAGAAAGGCTGGTCAAAGGCGTCGTGCCGCCAACCGCGCCGTCGAAGGTTGCATTGCCGGCAATGGTCAGGGCCTGGGCGCCATCAACCGTGCTGGCGAAAATCACGCCGGAGGCGCTGGTATCGGTCAAGGTCACGTCGCTGGTCAGGGTCACCGCGCCGCTGTAGGTCTGCCCGCCGGTGGTGCTCACCGAGGGACCGTTCAGGCCGGTCGTGCCGCTGATTGACAGACTGGTCAAAGGCGTCGTGCCGCCAACCGCACCGTCAAAGGTGGCATTGCTGGCAATGGTCAGGGCCTGGGCGCCATCAACCGTGCTGGCGAAAATCACGCCGGAGGCGCTGGTATCGGTCAAGGTCACGTCGCTGGTCAGAGTCACCGCGCCGCTGTAGGTCTGCCCGCCGGTGGTGCTCACCGAGGGACCGTTCAGACCAGTCGTGCCGCTGATTGACAGACTGGTCAAAGGCGTCGTGCCGCCAACCGCACCTCCGAACGTAGCGCCGCCATTGATCGTCAAGGACTGGGCACCATCCACGGTCGAAGCGAAAGTTACAGCCGGGGCAGTAAGAGTCATGTCGCTGTTCAGCATGACGGCGCCGGTGTAGGTCTGGCTGACCGTAGTGACAACCGACCCGCCATTTAAGGCGGTGGCACCGCCGACGGTTACGGAAGCAAGCGGCTGGACGCTGCCGACAAAATCCCCGGCAGCGGTGCCGAAGATCGCGTTTCCGGTAATGCTCAGGGCCCGGGGTGTCGCCGCCGAATCACTGTCGACCATGTGCTGGAAGGCGACATTGCCGATGAACGAAACATCAGAAAACAGAGTGACGCTCTGGGAGAAGGCGATATTGGTGACCTGTATGGATACGCCTGAGCCCTGAGAGAACTGGGGAGCATTGAAGATGAGCGTCGAGGGCCCCTGCTCGAGGATGTTGGCGTTTACGGCTATGGAAGTATGGGCCGCCAAGGTCAGAGAGACGCCGGTGGTCAGAAGATTATTGAGGGCGGTGTTGGTGATGTAGCTGATGCTCAGGGGGTCGTAATTGGAGACGTTGGCCAGGTCGTTGACAGTTTGAATGTCCACGGCGGTGTGGGTGCCATCGATGTCGGCAAGGGTACCGACGACGATGTTGTCCGGGTCCATAAGCAGGGATCCGGCGGCACCCTTGGCGGCGGAGAGATCGGCCTTGCCTTGGTAGATGAGAGTCTGCTTGCCGGAGACCTCGGCCATACCGCCATTGCCAGACTGAGAACCGCCACGGGCAGTGAGGCTGCCGTAGTAGGCGGTGGCATTGTCGGCCCAGACGATGACCTTGCCGCCATTGCCAGTGGCGATGGCATCGGCGTTGAGGGTGGTGGCGCTGTCAACGAGGGTGTATTTGGCGTTGGGAACAGTGCCCTGCCCCTTGTAGTCGCCACCGACGAGAATGGAGCCGCCGCCGGCGTCTCCTGAGGCATCTATGGTGGCGTTGGTGACGGAGACATTGCCGCCGAGCACGTGGACGGCGCCGCCGACGCCCCCGGGGGGTTTGTCGGAAGCGTCGATCGTGCCGGAGACGCTGGTCGTACCGCCGGAGCCGGACTGCACGACGACATTGGCGGCGGTGACGGAACTGGACCGCTTGAGGGCCACGCCATAGATGTCGCCGGCGGTGAACAGGGCAGTGCCGTGGACACTGGCGGCAGCGGCACCCTGGGCGGGGGCAGCCGGGGAAGAAGACGCAGAAGAGGCGATGGCGGCGGCATTGACAATCTTGAGGTAGATGCCACCAGACTGGCTGCCGATGAGGACATCATCGCCGGCGGCAATGGCTACGGTGCCGTTGGGGGTGTTGATGGCGCCGAAGTTGGCGACCTCCTGACCAACGAGAAAGGCGGCATCGGCGGAAATGGAACCGCGGTTTATGACGGGCCCGGTACCGGCAAAGTGATCGGCGCCATTATTGAAGTCGGCGATGTTCATGGCCCCGGCGATGGCATAGAGGCGGCTGACATCGACCTTGGCGCTGGAGGTAAAAACAATGCCGGAGGGATTGACGAAGTAGATGGCACCATTGGCCGTCAGGGTGCCGGCGATGATAGACGGAGTGCCGGAATCAATCTGGTTGAGGGCGCGGCTGCCTGAGGAAGGCTCGATGAACTGAACAGTCTGGCCGGCCAGGATGTTGAAACGGGTGTAATCAATGACCGTGCCGTTGGCGACGGTGATAGTGGTGTAGTTTCCGCGTTGCTGAATCGAGGCGCTGCCCTGAACCACGTCCTTGACCTGCACAGGCTTGGCGGCATTTACCACACCACAAAATCCGCTCAAAGCGACCGAGACGGCCAAGGCCAGGGAACGGGCACTGGCCAGCTTGCGCTTATTGGCGGCGAAAACCTTATGAGCCTTCATACAGCCTCCGAACATTTTGTAGATCCGAACAAATGTGGGCCGGGGCAAATCTTCCGCGAGAAAGCCGGGATTTCAATACGAGAACGTGGCGACCAGGTGAATGCGACTGTTGCCAGGGCGGGTTTCCGCATTCGATTCCGCGACCTTGGTCAGGGCGACGCCCCAATCCGCGCGAATAGAAAAGTTCTGCTTCACCTGCCATTCGATGCCAACGCCGGTTCCGACCAGGGTCTGATTATCTTCCTGGAGCGCGGAGGAACTGCCGTTCTGAGGAAGTGATTCGGCCACATCGAGGAAACCGCGCATGATAAAGTCCCAATCAGGGCGTCCCAAGGGGCGCTGCGGGGCAACGCGAAAATCATGGCAGAACAGCAAATCCTGCGGCTCGCTGGGAGCGAACAGCCTGGGGAGATGGAAACGGTATTCCAAAGTCGCCAGGAGCGCCGAGTCGCCGGAGACGGCCGATTCCGGGTAGCCGCGAACGGTGTAGAAGCCGCCGAGAATCTGTTCGGCCTGGGGTATGACGCGCCGGCCCAGGGTCGTCACGGCGCGGCCGGAGAGGTAAATTTCGTGGGCCAGGGTGGTGCCATTGGCACGAAAATCAGCGCCGTCGAGCAGGGGTTCGAGGTAAAAGGACCGCGATGCGGAGAGCGACAGCGTGGCCCAGGAAGTGGCGACATCTGGACGGCCCAGGTTCTGAAGGTCATCGGCAGATGCCCCGGTGTCACTGACGGCCAAGCGCAGTTCCCCGATGGTGGAATCGATTTCGGTAATGCGGTCGTAACGGAGACCGGCGTAGGCGCTGTAGATGGGCGTGTCGCCATTGGGAGGCAGGTTGGCAGCGTCGCCGCCGACTTTTTTCCAATCCACCTCAATGTGGCCGGCATCGACGCCGGCGAAGAGATCAATAAAGGCGTGACTGCGCTGCCAAACATTAAGGGACAGTTCCGTGCCCACGTGATATTCGGATCCATTGAACTGGTCGGCGGTAAGACCCAGATCCGAGGCCTGATAGTCGCTGTAGGAGGCGATGACTTTCCAGCGGGCCTTGCGGCTGCCAAAAAGATCGCCTTCATAGGCAAAATTTACGGAATTGTCGGCGCTGAAGCCGGCGGTAGTGTAGTCGAGAGAAAGGATATCATCGACATTGAAAGTCTGGTAAGCCGTGCCGCCCAAGCGTTCGCGCCAGGTGCTGGTTTGTTTGGTGCCGGTATTGGAGATTTGCGCATAGAGATTGTAAGGCTTGGTTTCATTGACCAGGTAATCGACCACGACCTCCGAAGGCTGGGTGGCAGGCGATATGGCCACATCGACTTTGCGCCCTGGGAAGCGATCGAGAAGAGCGATGTAGTCATCGAGTTTTTGCTGGTTGACGATATCGCGGCCGCCGGTGACGCGTGGCCTGGTGGTGGCAGCGCGGACCGGAGAACCGGCGACGATACTCTGCAGTTTGGTGTTGTCGATGCGTTCCTGACCATCGAGGCGCTGACCGGAGGCCACGGTTCGCACCTGGGCAATCCGGCCCACGGTCACGTTGATGGCCACGGCGGTGCGGCTTGGGGGGCGCAGGTCCTGGCCACGCACCAGGTCGAGATCGTGGTCGTCTGGTTCAACGACAACTACAGCCAGATGCCGCTCTTCGGTCAGATAATCGACCAGGCGTGTGGCAAGGGCTTTGATGGCGGAAGGATAGAACCGTGTATAAGGCTGAGCGCCGATAGAGGCTATTTTGACCAAGGTAACCGGCAAACCCTGTCGCGGCGCTGCCCAGGCGCCACCGACATTGCTGAGCGGTACGGTCAGGATGGCCAGCGTCTTGACGTCGGGCAACCCGTCGGGACGAGGCAGGTACTTCAATTCCAGAGCGCTGATCGAATAGGGCGTGATACCCCCTTCATCTTCAGCCAAGATGGTGGCCGGGTGGGTGGCGGGTTGGCCGGCGACTGCGGAGGCGGCAAAAGGAGATAGCGCCATCATGACGCCGAGGAGGAAGAAAAACGCTCTAAGCGGGAATATCCGGAATTGCTGCTGGACCATGATTTCTACTGCCGCCTTCCATGCCCATAAGCGTTCGGGGCAACCACATTCTTTAATAGCCGCGTCCGCATATGGACAAATGCCTGTCGACACCGGCACGCGGGCCAAATCCAACTGGTCCGCCAGTATAGTCTTATCACACACCCAAGCGGGTTAATATATGATTCGAAATAAAAACCTGGCATCGAAATTCGCAATATGTTCAGTCTCGCCCTCTGAACTGGTGATTTGGTAAGCCAAAGCAATGAATGTGTCAAGCATGGGGTTCGGGATTCGACGGGAATGTCGGCATAAGACTAGACGTGGGAAGGTTGGGCCACACGGCTAGGCGGCGCGGGACTTGGGGATCAGACAGAGGACACTGTCCGCAAGCTGCTGGTCGGTGAGTTTGGAGGTATTGTAGGTGGCGAGAAAAGCTTCAGGCGCAAGAGCGCGGTTGGGCCAATAGCGGTGGTAGAAACCTTCACGCTGACGCTGCAGACGGCGAACCTCCAGAGATGCCTCGCCAAGAGAAATGTCCCGAATACGGGCGAAATTGGCGATGCGATAGTCCAGGGGAGCAATCAAATCGATGTGAATGCCGCCGGGAACATCGCTGGTAAGAAAGACACCGGCCATGCCGACGATGATGGCGCGGCCATCCTGGGCCAGAGAACGGATGGTGGCGGCCACGCGGCGATAAATGCGGTATTCGTCCGCGGCGTCGGATTCGGTGACGGCCATGCCCTGGAAGAGGTCGGCCAGCCAGGAATGATGCATCTGCTCAAGTTTTTCGACGTCGTCGCTGTTGACGTGGTGCTCGGCAGCAATTTTTTCGGCCAAGTCGCGATCCCAGGCATGCCAGGGATGATCCGAGCCGTCACGGATGCGCAGACGCTCGACAAGGGCGTTGGCCAGAGTGTGGCCGCCGGCCCCGGCCTGACGGGCGATGGTGACGAAGGGCAACGCGGGCAATGCGGAACGATGGGCCTGATGCTGAGGATTGGCCAAAGAGCGGATGACGGCCACAATCGGCCGGGAGTGATGCTCCATAGCGGTAGCGAAAGACGTACGCATATGGCACCTCCAAACGACAGGCGAACACACAACATTATCCTCAGGAGTGCCGAGCAAAGCAATGGAAAAAGAAGGGTTGGGAGAATCGGGAATCGGGGGTCGGGAGCGGATCTGACAGTGGGCGCCACGTTGAGGTCCGACAACTAAACAGATGGGCCATTCCTGGCCTATCGCCCAGGGCAAACGCATGTACATTTAGCGGCATATTTAACAGTATATTGCACTAGCGCGCGGGGTACCGATCGTGTAGGGTGACGGATCGTTTCGAGGCCTCGTTTTGTTTAACTTGGGTCCGTTGTTAAGGAGCTTGCGTGGACGTTCAAGCGACCGAGGTCTTCTTGCGCTATTTCACAATCATGAAAGATCCCCGACGGCACAACGTGGTGCCTCAGTTTGCCAGCATTCTGGTGATGGCCATTCTGGCGGTACTGTGCAACAGCAACGACTGGGATGAGGTGGTGGAGCGGGCCAAGGCTCACCGCGACTGGTTGGCCACGTTTCTGGCCTTGCCCCGGGGCATTCCCTCGACGGACACGTTCCGGCGGGTCTTTGCTCGGATCAATCCAGAGGCATTCGAGCGATGCTTCATCAGTTGGACGCGTTCGTTGGCGGAGGTCTGCCAGGGACGCGTGGTGGCGGTTGACGGCAAAACGCTGCGGCGCAGCTTCACCCAGTCCTGGGAGAAGCAGGGATCAATACATCTGGTCAGTGCCTGGTGCAGCCATAACCAGATGACGTTGGGACAGGTGGCTACCGACTCCAAGAGCAACGAGATCACCGCCATTCCCACGCTCCTGGACCTTCTGGACCTGAAAGGGGTGATCGTGACCATTGACGCGATGGGTTGCCAGAAAGAGATCGCCGCCCAAATCGTGTCTCAAGAGGCGGACTACATCTTGGCGGTGAAGGACAATCAGCCGACGTTGCATACGAAGGTTCAGCGGCTGATGCAGGACATCGCCCTCTCGCATACCAAAGGCCAGGACGTCCAGTGCGTTTATCAGGAGCAAACCGAAGGCGGGCACGGACGGATTGAGACCAGGCGTGTCTGGGTTACCAACGAAGTGCAGTGGTTGGGCGCGGACTTGCTGGGTGAATGGACCGGCCTGGGTAGTTTGGTCATGGTGCAGTCGTTGCGTCGAGACATGAGCGATCCTTCAGACAAGACCTCGGAAGAGCACCGCTATTTCATTTCCAGCCTTAAAGACGGAACGGTAGAAACGGTTGCCCAGGCGATCCGTCAGCATTGGGGAGTAGAGAATCAGTTGCATTGGCGCTTGGACATGACTTTCCGCCAGGACGAGAGCCGTCTTCACAACGGTCACGGGGCGCAGAACTTTTCACGCCTACGTCGCATTGTCATCAACAAGCTCAAGCGGGACCCACGCAAAGTCAGTCTGAAGGTGAAAAGATACCGCTGCTCCATCGACCGCCAGTATCTGCTGGATATCCTTCAGCAATAATATCACATGCGGTTGCCCTGGCCTATCGCCGGGCCATTGTGTTCTGAGCTGGATTCTTTGATGGGAAGGTGATAAATATAATGGTGTCAATGACTGGAACGTACGTTCCAATCACTTCAAAGGCTAAGGGGATACGCGGAGTCGCGTGGCTCCGGACCTGAAGGTCGATGAAGCATGTGCAAGAAGGAGAACAAGTCATGCCCATTACAGACTGGAGAGAGATGCCCGAAGGACTTAAGGGCGAAGCGGAGATAGCGCAGGCGCTTAAGACAAAGCCGGCATTCGCCAAGGAGGTCAAGGAGGCAATACTCAAGAAGATTGAGGCCCGATTGAAAACGGGGCAGCGGACTCCTGCGACTGAACTGATAAAAATCAGGAGAGAACTGGGAGTGCCGTCGGCGTTTGCAATGTCGCCGGAGGCTCTGGAGAAGGAAGCGTATGCCCGCGTAAAGAGCGCTGTTCCCAAGACTTTGGATACGACGGGCCTCAAATAAGACTGCCAAAAATGGCTGTCGTTTTGCAGATGGTCCGTAGACGAGCCACGGGAAACGCCAGGCGTCGGGGTGAAAGGCTCGTCTGCGGACCCGGCAAGGAAATTTTTGACGGCGGCGACGCCGTTGCGAGTAAAGCGCCGTTGCCGGCAACCGGGGTGGGCTGCCAGTAATTATGCGGCGCTGGGCGTGGCGCATGTGGCAGAAAACGACACGGGGGCCAGCCTTAGAATCCATCGCAGACCCCAATGACTCCGCATGGTTCTGAGATAGATTCCTACTGGGGAGGTTCGATGCGCACCACCTCGGTGTTGACGCCACGGAGAACTTCCAGAACCACGGCTTCCTTGGGATTGGCCTTACGAAAGTCGGTGTAAAGCTTCTTGAAGTGGTCGAGGTCGGCGACGGGGGTCTTGTTGATCTGGGTGACCAGATCGCCGCCGGCCAGATGGCCACTCTGGGCGGAACTGGAGGGCTTGACCAGAGAAACGAGAACGCCCTTGGAATCGACGGGAATCTTGCGGGCGTAGGTGTCGTTAAAGACCAACTCGCGAACAGCGAAGCCCAGATCGTCAAAATAGGCGCGGATGGCCTCGTGAGCCATCTTGGGGCGATCCATGAGGGTGACAGTGACATTGTGAGTCGAGTCCCGGCGCTGGGTGGAGGAACGAATCGCGAAGGAGACCTGGGCGCCGACCTTCAGGCGGCCGAGTTTGCGGAGCATAATGGCCGCCGCCTCATCGGGCTCATCGCCACGCTCAAGAGACTGGCCGTTCAATTTAACAATGATGTCGCCATTCTTGATGCCGGCTTTGGCGGCAGCGCCGTCGGCGATGACTTCGCCAATCTGAACGGCGGTCTGGCCCTTGAGGTTGTAATACTCAAGCATTTCCTTCTTGAGGCCAGTGACTTGGGTCACCCCCAGCCAGGGAAGCTTCAGAGGGGAGGCGGCGGACGGGGTATCGGCAAGGCTCTGGAGAAAATCACGGGAGGGGACAAACAAGCGGGGAGGACTGGCCAGAGCGCCCAGAGGATTGGCCTTGTCAGCCAGGAGAAGGTTGGCCTGGGTAACCTGGGCGTTGGCCAGGCCGATGGCCTGGCCGCGGGTATTGAGCACAGGAGAGGCGGTGGTGGTCAGGCCGCCGGCGCTGACGAGAATCTGGGGAACGGGGCCGCGAAAGGCGGCGCAGACGGTAGATTCGGCGATGAAGGCATGAAAGCCAACGCTTTGGGGCAAAAGGCCGACGGAGTAGACATGGTCGCCGGCCTGGGGCGGGTTCTCGACGAAGGTCAAGGGTTTCCAGTGTCGCGGCTGGGCATCGGCAGCCGCGGGCTGGGTGGCGCTGGAGGTGGCGGGCGGCACAGGCGGCTTGGCGCGAATGAAGGCCACGTTGGTGCGTTCGTCGCGGCCCTCGAAGAGGGCCTCGATTTCCGTCTCCTCGTCGCCGGGAATGATGATCTTGAAGTTCTGCATCTGGGCGTTGGGGATTCCCAGGGGGAAGAGGGACATGGAGGTCATAACCAGGCCATCATCGCTGACGACAACGCCCTGGCCGGTGTAGTCGGTGCTGCCGAGTTCGCTGGCGAAGGTGTACTGGACCGCGACCAGAGACTGGCGCACCTCAGAGTAGATTTTGTCTGCCACCTGGGGCGTGGCGGTGGGCAAGGGCACGATCTGGGAGGAGGCACCATCGGGGCACATAGGGCAGTTCTGGCAACCGGCGGACAGAGCCAGAACGGCAAAGGCAAGGACGGCAAAACACATGGTAAAGAGGTGGCGTGGCATAAATCTCCGAAAACAGGGTTGACATCAGGCGCGGGAAATAAGGCGTTCAGGGAATGGAATCAGTAGGTAACTTTAAGGATGGCGGACTGGGTTCCGCGGCTGCGCAGAATATGCAGCAGCACCTGGGGCTCCTGGGCCTTGACCGAGGCATCGTAGAGCTTGATGAAAGAATCGAGATCGGTCACGGGAGTCTGGTTGACGGCGCGAATGATGTCGCCGGAGCGGAGTTCGGCCTTGGCCGCCGGCAAACCGCGGCTGAGGGTGGTGACCAGGACGCCTTGGTCATCGTCAAGCTGCTCTTCGGCGGCGTAAGTGCGGGTAATCTCGCGGACGGAGAGGCCCCAGTCCTTGAGGCCCTTCTCCTCGCCGACGGAGCCCTGGAGCTTGAGGGTTTTGGCGGTGGTGGTGACGGTCTCATCGCCGCGGCGAAGGACCAGTTTGACGTCGGAGCCGATGGGCAGATTGGCGACCATACGGCGTATGGGGGCCAACTCCTCGGGAAAGCGCACGTTCACAGACTGGGAGTTGATCTCCAGCAGTATGTCCTGGGCCTTGACGCCGGCCTTTTCGGCGGCCGACTTGTGCTCGACGCTGTTGACCAGCACGCCGCGGTTGATGTCCATTTTGTAGAACGATTCCAGATCCTGCATGGGCTTGAACTCGATGCCCAGATCACTGCGGTCGACTTTGCCCTTCTTGCCGGTGGCGGCACTGGCGAGGATTTTCTGGATGACCTCGCGAGCGGTGTCAATGGGTACGGCGAAGTTGAGGTTCTGGCCGCCGCCGAGGGTATTGATGCCCACGACTCTGCCGGTCATGTCAACCAGAGGTCCGCCGCTGTTGCCGGGGTTGATGGGGGTGTCCATCTGAATCCAGTTGTGGAAATCACCGGTTTCATACTGGCCATCGATGGTGCGGCGTTCGGGATAGAAGGTGCGTTCGTTGTTGGAGACCACGCCGAGGGTGCAGGTGCGAGCCAGGCCAAAAGGGGTGCCGATGGCCATGACGCTCTGGCCTGGGGCCAGGGCGTTGCTATCGCCAAGTTCGGCGAAATCGAAGGTGATTTTTTTCTTTTTAACGGCGTCCATATCAAGCTGGATGATGGCTAGGTCGGTCCAGTGGTCATCGCCGATGAGTTTGGCGGCAACGCGTTCCTTGTTGGCGAGGGTGACGTAAATCTCGGCAGCGCGTCCGGCGACGTGGAAGTTGGTAAGAATGCGGCCTTCTTTGTCGATGATGACGCCCGAGCCGATGCCGCGGACAAAATCGCGTTTGCCCTCACGGTAGATTTCCGTGGCGACGTCAATGCGCACAACGGCGGGGAAAACACGGGCGGTGACGGCCGCCACGGCCTTGGGGCTGGCCGCGGGGAAGGGATCAGGATCGGCGGAGGGCGTGGGAAGTCCGCCTATGGTGACGGGTGGCTCAATGGCAGCGGCGGGCGGATTATTGGAAGGCTGGGCCGTTGGGGTGGCGACAGGAGGCACGGCCGGGGGATTAGTCGCTGGGTCTTCAGCGTGAGCGGAAGAAAGGCCCACAAGAGTAAAGCAGGCCAGCAAGGCGGCCAGGAGGGTAAAAACCGATTTTTTAGAGCGCATGAAAGAGGTTCTCGCTTTCGTAAGGGTCATCTTAATGTGGATAAGATGCGCAAAGGCTGTAGATGTCGCACCGGAATATTGGGTTTTCTTAAGCTGGCGGCTACCTTATCCTGTGGTGATTCTCCCGCGCAGGCGGGGCTTTTGCAAACGAAGCAAAGGTTAAAGACGGAACGTGGAAGAGAGAGTGTTGAATGCCGCAATGACGCCAAGCGTGGCAAGCGAAACGGGAAAGGCCTGGTCCCGCGTACGTAGCGCGTAAGCCCTGGTCCCGCTCGTGGCGTCACTCTTAATGAAAGGTTTTCCAATGGCTTTTGCTTCCGGTCGGGTGTCATTTCGTCGGTTTGCGGTTCTGGGCAAGGGCCCCAAAGGCGTCGAGCAAGATCTGCTGGATAAGCTGGCTGAATACGCCCTGAAGGAAGGGGAGTTCGCGACGCCGGAGGAAATCGAATGGGGCTGGAGCGGCGGGCGGCATATCCTGGATGGGAGTTTCAGCTTCGCGAACAATGTGTTCGCCGATGCCCTGCATTTTGCGTTGCGGATCGACACCAACAAGGTCCCGGCGGACCTGAAGAAGGCGTACACGGCGATGGAAGAGGAGAAGGCGGGCGGGACCAGTTCAGAGGCGGCGGGCAAGGCGAAGAAAAAAGCGGCCAAGGACGCGGTCGCCGGCAGGCTGGAAGAAGAGCTGCGCAGCGGGCGTTTCCGGCGCAGCAAGCTGCTGCCGATCCTTTGGGATTTGCCGGCGCAGATGTTGTATTGCCCGGCGGCGGGAACGGGCAGGGAAAAGCTGCTGGAACTGTTCCAACGCACCTTCGGGCTGGAACTGCTGGAGTTGACCAGCGGCTCGGCGGCCCTGCGGCTGGCCGAAGCCGCGGGCAAACACCGCGACTATGAGGATCTGCGGCCGACGCGTTTTGTGCCGGGTCCGGAGGGAGAGGGCCAGTACCCGGACTATCCCTGGGTTGCCAAAGGAGACGAGCCCAAAGACTTCCTGGGCAACGAATTTGGCCTGTGGCTGTGGCACGAGGCCGACCATCACAACGGGACGATCGCGACGGGGACGAACACGGAAGTGACGATCATGATCGACAAGATGCTGGACCTGGAATGCGCGTACGGAGAAAGCGGGAAGGACACCCTGCGCGGCACCGGCCCGGCGCAGATGCCCGAGGCGCGGCATGCCCTGCGCTCCGGCAAGCTGCCGCGGCGGATGGGCTTGACGCTGATCACCGGCAACCAGCAGTTTGAGCTGGGCATGGGGGTTGAGCCCTTGAGCGCGTCGGGGGCGCGGCTGCCGGATATAGAGGATGCGGAAACGGCACGGGTGATATTCGAGGAGCGCATCGGACTGGTGCGTGATCTGGCCAAGGCGATGGATGGGCTGTTCGCGACGTTCTTCAAGCTGCGGGCCAGCGCCGCGTGGGAAGGACGGACGGGGGCCATCCAAAAATGGATCTTGGCGGCGACGAAGGCCAAAGAGCGCACAGAATAGAATCGCTCGTGGGTGAAGACTTACGGGCGCAGTAACCGGGCCACGTCGAGGTTGGGGGCAATGATTGCCACCTCGAAGAGCTCATGGGGATCGGGGCGGTGCTCCAGGCGAACGGGTGAGCCGTAGAGGTTTTCGAGGAAAGCCTGCATCTGGCCACGAAACTTGGCGAATGTGTCGGGGTTATTGGGGGCCAGCAGGCGATCGTTAATGCGGAGGATGGGATCGTCGGAGCGGAAACGGACGCGTCCGGGCAGAGCAGCCTGCAGGCGGGCGCAAGCGGACAGGCAAGCACCGAAGACCTGGGCGAGCCGCTGCGAAAAAGGAACGTCGGCGGCAACCGGCTGCTTGCGGTTGTAGAGCAGGCCCAGGCGGCCGCCAGCGGTGTCCATGGAGAAGTTGCCTTCATGGGCAATCAACATAGTGCCGGGACCGCCGGGGACGTGGGCGTAGTCGGCCACGTCGATCAACTGATGGTCGGCAACCGCGCGGGTCTGTATCCAGGAATGGAAAATGGGGACAAACTCCGCCTGGGCTACAGGAGAACCGTCGGCGACGAAGAATTTAACGGCGAGTTTGCAAGCGTGGTCAACGGTCATGGTTCATTGGGCCTGGGTGTTGGGGATGTTCGGGGAGGCGGACGCGGCGCCGGCGGCGGCCTGAAGGGCCAACAGGCCGGCGTGGCATTTGTGCGCGGCATCCACGAAAAGCTCGGCTTCGGCGACCAGTTGCTGCGCGGTCTGCTGGGTATAGCGGGTGTCGGGCCCTTCGTGGCGCGATAGGAGATAGTTGGCGAACTGCCCGGCATGGTACTTGTCCCAGAAGAGCTTGGGTTCCACCAGACGCAGGCGGAACTGGCGGACGATCGTTTCCGGGTCATCGGGCAGGTCAGGCAACCCCATGCGCACCAGGGTGCGCGCAGCCGTCAGCATGGCTTGGTAGGCTTTGTGATCGGCTTTCTCGTACTGACCCTTTTCCAGCAGAAGCTGGGCCTCGAAGGCAGCGCTTTCGGCGTCGCGGAACCCGAAATCGACGGGCGATATCACGTTGCCAGCGCCCTCGCCGGCGGCCATGTCCCCCAGCGTGTAAGCCCGCGGATCACCCCAGTCGCTGTAGAAATCGGGATTGACGGCATGCAGCGGCACCGCCGCCAGATCCTCCAACATCGCCTTGAGTTCTTTCTTGCCGATGCGCTGGCAGTAGTCCTGAAACGTCTGGGTTCCGGATCGACCGGCCAGGTAATGTTCGATGATGCGATCGACGACTTGGGGGATGGCCTTGGAGGGGACGGCCCCGATGGCCAGGCCGTAGGCGCCGCCATTTTGTCGCCACTGACCGCCTAGAACCACCTGAAAATGGGGAACCGTATATCCGCCCACGTTGCGGCTGTTGCCGTAGAAGCCGATGTCGGCGACGTGGTGCTGGCCACAGGAATTGAAGCACCCGCTGATCTTGATGCGCAGGGAACGGATGGACTGATCCAGGGCCACGCTTTGGGCGGCCAGGCGGCGGCGCAGCTCCCTGGCCAAGCCGCGCGACGAGGAGATGCCGAGTTTGCAGGTTTCGGTGCCGGGGCAACTGGTGACATCGACGATGGTTCCCGCCCCGCCTTCACCCAGGCCAAGGTCATTGAGCCGGCGGTAGAGGCCTGGGAGATCGGCCAGGCTGACCCAACGCAACACGATATTCTGCTCGATGGTGGTGCGGACATTGCCGCCGGCGAAGCGATCGGCCAGGAGGCCCAGGGCACGCATCTGCCGGGCCGTCAAATCGCCCAGCGGGCAACTGATAGTGACGACAGCGTAGCCCTTCTGACGCTGGGGGTAGACATTGGTTGCGGCCCACTCAGCGTAGCCAGGAGGCCTGGGGGCGGAGGGAGCCAATTGCGTGGGAGGATTCACGGAATTCTCGGAATAGGCGGCGATGGCATCAAAGTATTGACGCCACAAGCCATCTTCAGGCATGGAGCGCATCTCTTCCAGCACCAGCTTGCGAAACTCGTCGATCCCGAGTTTGGCAACCAGGAACTTGAGGCGTGCCTTCTGGCGGTTCTTCTTTTCGCCCAGTTTGGCGAAGACGCGCCCGATGGCCCTGGCCATCGGCAACAGTTGCTCCTGGGGAACGAACTCGGCCAACAGCTTGGCCTGGTGCGGCACAGCGCCCAGACCGCCGCCGACGTACAACTCAAAGCCGCGTTGTTCCTGGCCATCCACGACCCGTTTGGCGGCGATGCCGCCGAGGTCGTGAATGGAAATAAGGGCGCAGGGACTGGCCTTGCACCCGGAGAAAGCGATCTTGAACTTGCGCCCAAAACCCTGGGTGTCGGGATGGCCCAACAGATACCGGGCCACAGCCTGGGCGTAAGGAGTGACGTCGAAAACCTCATCGTTACACACGCCGGCGAACGGGCAGGCGGTCACGTTGCGCACGGAATTGCCGCAGGCCTCTCGGGTGGTGATGCCGACGGCTGCGAGCCGGCGCATGAGGTCCGGCGTGTCTTCAATATGGACGTAGTGATACTGGATGTCCTGCCGGGTGGTGACGTGGCAAATGCCATCGGAATATTCTTCGGCGAGATCGGCCAGCACATCCATTTGGGCGGGATTCAACCCGCCGCAGGGAATCTTAACGCGCATCATACCCGGGGCATCCCAGAGGGTCTCGGCGCCCTTGGTCAGCGGGTTATTGGGATAGCTCAACTCCTGCACAGCCACCCCATCGTGACGGCGTCCGTTGTCATAGCGCTGGCCATACACGCCGCGGCGCAGACGCGTCTCGGCGAAGAGTTTTTCGTCGATCTTACCCTGCTTGCGCAAGAGCACTTGGGCTTCGAAGGCGTCTATTTCTCCGGCCAGAGTGGGTTCGGTATGATCGGCGAGAGCTTCTTTCCAATTGGCATAAAGACCCATGAACAACTCCTATTACTAGGTCGAATAATAGTTGATTGGCGGCGGGATGGCAAACTAGAATAAACATCAAACAACTAGCGGCAAGCAATAAGTAGTTTGATGTATTTTGGCGTAAGTACAATATTTATAATGTTTTATATTTAATTTTCTTTAGTATTTTTTTACGTTTGATAAATTATACATTTGTCTATAGTATTAGTTAGGATTACATATTTAGATTTCTGGAAAGGACTAAATCAGATGCCCGAAGCCATAATAGAAGCAATAGACACTGGGGCATTGAATGAAATTTTCGAGCGGGCCACGCCGCAGAAGATAGTGCAATGGGCGGTGGCCCAGTTCGGGGATGAGTTGGTGATGTCTTCCTCGTTTGGGGCGGAATCGGCCTTGCTCATTCACCTAGCCATTACGCACAAACCAGATATCCGGATCGTTTTCACAGACACTGGCTATTTGTTTCCAGAGACGCACGCCTTCATGGAAGAGTTGCGGCGCCGGTTCAACCTGAATGTCTGGACCTACCGGACGCGGAACGATCCGATCACCTACCTGGCCCGGGCCGGCGAGGCCAACCCGCAATGCCGCAACGACGTGGAAGCTTGCTGCGCGGCCAACAAGACCGAGCCTTTCGAGCGTGGCCTGACGCAACTGGCACCTAAGGCGTGGATGCGTGGGGTTCGCCGTAACCAGGCCCAGACGCGTAACAGGCTGGAGTTCGTGGAATGGTCCAAACGCTACAACTGCCATGCCATATCGCCGTTGCTGAACTTCAGTTCACGTGACATCTACTTCTATATGAAGGAGCACAACCTCCCCTACCATCCGCTGTACGAGAAGGGATATTTCTCGATCGGGTGCAATCCGCTGTCATGCACGCGCGCGGTGCAGGCGGGCGAGGATCCGCGGGCCGGCCGCTGGGCTGGCAAAGCCAAAGTCGAGTGCGGCATCCATCTGGCGGAATTGGAGCGCGGCAGCGGGATATGAAGGAATTCGGGGGTCGGGAGGCCTTCGGCTCTGTCGCTCAGGCTCGAAAAGGCGGGGGCAGGACAATTCGATGGCGATCACAGGTAATTGTTCACTGATCGGTGATCGAGGTTTAGCGTTCCGGCGGGCGCGGATGTGTGTTAGGTTACCGAGATCGTTGGAAACGAATGCGGCAGGAGTAGCTAATGATGTTGCGTATGTGCGCGGTGCTGTTGCTGGTGTGCGTGGCGGGTGACGTGACCATGGCAAAGGATGGGCAGCCTCTGGGAACCGACAGCGTCAGCGGCCAGGTGATCGACGGCAACGGGCGAGGGGTCGGGGGGATTTCACTCACCTTGCTGCGGCGGGATCAGACGGATTCACAGATAGTCCAGACCAGCGCGGCGGGGAGTTTTTCCAGCGGGCATCTGGATCCGCGGGGGACATATACGCTCTTGGCCACACCGGCGGAATATGAGCCTTTCGAGGTGGCTCTGCACAGCGCCGATGGCAAGCCGCTGACGGTCGAAGTTCGGCTGCATGCGCAGGTCATACCCATCGGTGATCCGACGGCGTCAACAGCTGTTGTGCGGAAACTTTTTGAGGAAGGGAGGCGGCTGGCGGAGGATCACAAACATCAATTGGCGATCGAGAAATACGCCCAGACCCTGTCCATCGACATGAATTATGCCAACGTACGCGCCTACAAGGCTTTAAGCCATCTGGCGCTGGGCCAGATCGGCGATGCGGACAAGGAAATAGTGGAGGCGCTGCGGCTCAATGCCGGAGAATGCACGTTCTATCAAGTCGCCGGGGCGACGAAGATTGCCCAGAATCAGGTTGTCGCCGGGCGCGGGCTCTACGATAAGGCGGCGCTGCTGTCGCCTAAGAATGCCGGGATGATTTATGCCGACCTAGCGGCGACATTGGCGACACGCGGCGACGATAGGCTGGCCGGGGACATCGATTCGGCTCTGAAAGCCGCCGTAAGCGCCGAGCCACCGGCCCGGGATGCGCTTTTCCAACTTGGCCAGACGTATGCCAGCGCCGGCCGGGCGGAAGGAAAGACGTATCTACAACGGTATCTGGATGCGGAGAACAAATTGCCTGACGGGCAAAGGGATGCGCAGAAGATGAAACTCGCCAGGCAGTTGATCAAGGCTCTCGAGGCGGTAAACGCAGCTCCGTGAGAGGCAAGAAGTGCTCCCGGAGCGCTGGGGGCAATCAGCTCACATGTGGCCGTAAAACCATGCGACGCGTGATGATGGGCATTTTTTGCAAATCGTCGCGATTGGGTGGTGGCAAATTCAAAATAATTCAATTCAACACCCAATATCCGGTAGGCTACACAATATGGCCGACGGCGTTCGTCGGTCGAAGGCGATATGGGGGATACCGGGTAAGACAATATTGCTCGACATAAACAGGAGATGCCACATGACCGTCGTGCGACTAATACAGATAATATTTCCGGCATTGTGCGTCGTTGCCGCCGTCGTGCTAATGGCGCCCAGTGCAAAGGGCCAAAACCAAACCAGCGAGTTGGCGGCGAAACTTATCGCCCTTAAGAGCAACGTGTTCAATGCCGACGAAGCTGCATCCGGCAAGACCATGCTTGACGATGACATCGTGGTCCGCATGCGCGCTGCCAGCGCGGCGGAGTCGGCGGCTTTCGCCAAGGTCGCGACAGCGACGGACTGGGAAAAGTTCCGCGACCAGCGTCTGGCAGCACTGAAGGAAACCTTGGCCATAGGCGCTATACCGCCAACACCGGCGGCGTTGCCCGCGGGCGTGCAAGAGGCCCCGGGCAAATGCCAGATTACCGGCACTTTCCAAGGCGATGGATTCCGCATCGTCAAGCTGGCTATCGCCGGCCGCCCTGGTTTGCCCATCACCGCCAATCTCTACCTGCCGACCACTCCACCGGAATCCATGCCCGGCATACTCATCGTCACCAGCCACCACAACCCCAAGAATCAGAGCGAACTCCAGGACATGGGCATGACCTGGGCGCGCAGCGGCTGCGCCGTCATCATCGCCGACAACATCGGCTACGGCGAACGCCGCCAGCAACCCTACGGCGGCCGGGAAGACTACCGCTGGCGCTACTACATGGGAATGCAACTCCACACCGTCGGCCAGAGCATGCTGGGCTGGATGGTGGCCGACCAGATGCGGGTGCTGGATGTCCTGGCAGCACAGCCGGGCGTGGATCCCAAGCGACTGATCAGCATCGGCTCGGTGGCCGGAGGCGGGGACATCGCCGCCGTGCTGGCGGCACTGGATCACCGGGTGGCGTGCTCAATTCCCTTCAACTACGGCGCTGCAGTAATGACCAAACCGGTGGCGCGCACGGCCAACACCTTCGCCCCGGGCGCTGAATTGCCGTGGGTCAACTTCGTGGGCGGTGGAGACTTTGATCCCGTCCCCTGCTTGCGCAACCATGGGCGTGATGGCTTCTGCAACTGGCTGATATGCGCCGCCGCGGCGCCGCGGTATATGATTTACGCCAAAGAATTCCACTGGACCCCGGCCGGCGATGAAGGGTATGGACGCATTGCCCATATTTTCGAACTATTAGACGCTGCCGAGCATCTGGATTCACTAGACGGCGTTACGGACGTCTATAACGTCGGAGCCATACACTGCAAGGCCATGTACCCGATTCTAGCCCGCTGGATGAACATGCCCGTGCCGACGCCATACCAGAAACACCTTGACAAAGAGCTGATTTGCCTCAACCCGGAAAACAGGGCGATTTGGAATCCGCGGCCGGTTAACGAAATACTTGCCGAGTTGGGGGCTGGACAAATCGGCGCTGCCCGCGCCGCCCTGGCGCAGACGCCGCCTCAGCAACGCCGCGAACAACTGCGCCGCCTCTGGGCGCAAAAGCTGGGAAACATAGTTCCCGTCGGGGCGCCGGAAGTCAAACGCGACCAGCACAACGAAGGCGAAGGCTTCCTGGTGCACCGCATTCTCCTGGCTCCGGAACCGACGATTCGCATTCCCTTGCTGCTGCTGGAACCGCCGGGGCCAAGTTCACTGGAACCCGCCGAAAAGCCGCACTACAGATCGCCCGTCGTGCTTTGCGTAGCCCAGCAGGGGAAGAACTTCTTCCTGGCCAAGCGGGCTATGGAAGTCGCCGACCTGCTGACGCATGGAGTAGCGGTGTGCGTGGTGGATGTGCGCGGCACCGGGGAGACGGTACCTGAAGGCGATCGCAACTGGTATTCCAGCGTCGTCGAAGCCGCAAGCTGTGACTTGGTACTGGGCCAGACGCTCCTGGGCTCACAGGTACGCGATCTGCGCAGCGTACTGATGCATCTACGATCCAGAGAGGACATTGACGGCCGAAATATCGCGATCTGGGGCGATTCCATGGCCCCGGTGAATCCGCATAACTTCATCGATCCGCCCTTGAAGACCGATGTGTCCGCGCTCATGGCCGAGCCGATGGGAGCGACGGCGGCACTGCTGGTGGCGCTATTTGAGGATGATATCAAAGGGGTACTCGCCCGTGGCGGGCTGACCTCTTACGCCGCGCTGCTGGATGGCGCGGCCTGTCACGTGGTGCTGGACGCAATTGTGCCCCAGGCGCTGGAGACCGGCGATCTGGGTACACTGGTGGCATCCTTGTCTCCCCTGCCGCTGCGTCTGGAGGCGCAAGTGGACGGCCGCAACCGCCTGGTCGCCCAAGACCGTCTTGAACGCGATTACGCCGCCGCCCGCGCCGCCTACCAGTCCCAGGCCAGTCAGTTGGTCCTGTCGCCGGCCGCGCTGGATGACGTCGCCGACTGGTTCGCCAGCTTGCTGATCCACAGAAAATAGGCCTGCTTGCAAGAATGTAAATCGCGTTTATATCCCCGGGCAGAGCCGCAACTCGGCGGCGATTGTTGGGTTGCTCCGTCCCATGCGCGACTTGGTTAAGCCTAAGGCCAGGGCGTGACGGCGGTCGGCCCAGCCCTCTGAGCCGCCATAACCGCTGTGGCTGAACACCGCGTCGGGAGATCGCATATTCACGCCGGCAAATCGTTCAGGTGGTCAATAAGTTGCCTTAGCCGTCCCTGGTCGCGTTTATTGAAGGCGAAGATGAGTCGGGGCAGGTGTCCGAGACTTGGTTCGTCACGCTCGACGGGCAAGGGATCGCTGACGCGGAACTGGCCGTGCTCGTTGATATCGGCGAACTGGGAGGCGATCTGCTCGAGTTGCCGTGGCGCAGGGGCTCGGTGCAGACGGATGATTATGTCGCCCTTGGCGTAGCGTACGCTGTGGAAATTGCTGTAGAAATGCGTTACTTCATGCACGGCGGCCTCGACGCTATCGGTGATTTTGTAGAGATGCAGGTCCATTGGACTGATCAGGCCGCGGCGGAGCAGGTGCTTTTCGACGTATTTCTGCCAGGTCTGCCAAAAATCGCCGCCGGGGCGGTCGACGAAGACAATGGGCACTGGCACGGACTTGCCGGTCTGGACGAGGGTGAGGACCTCAAAGCCCTCATCCATGGTTCCGAAACCGCCAGGAAAGAGGGCGATAGCGTGACTGGAACGGACGAACATGAGCTTGCGGGTGAAGAAATACTTGAAGTTGATGAGCTTGGGGTCGTTGGCGATGAAGTCGTTGGTGGCCTGCTCGAAGGGGAGGCGGATGGCCAGTCCGAAAGAAGGCTCGGCACCGGCGCCGCCGTGGCCGGCGGCCATGATACCACCACCGGCACCGGTAATGACCATCCAGCCGGCGGCGACCATAAGCTTGCCGAACTGAGCCGCCTGATGGTATTCGGGCTGGTCCGCGCCAGTGCGGGCGCTGCCGAAGATGCTGACTTTGCGGGTCTGGCGATAGGGAGCGAATATCTTCAGTGCATAACGTAACTCCTTGAAGGACTTGTTGATAAGCTTGATATCGCCGCGGTTGGTCTGGTCACGAAGAAGCTTGAGGGCGTTGGAGATGACTTGGGCAACCATGTCGCCATCGGGCACGTTCTCAAGCTCATCAAGCAAGTGCTGGGCAAGTTTGTTGACAGTGGTCAAATCGTCGCGGCGAATGACATGGGCCGGGGCGTTGGATTCCTGTATTTCTTCGATATTTCCCGCGCTGTTATCGGAAGGGTTCATTTGGGAAGACGCA